>Ga0116170_10001209_pt1 | contig 26423 bp, 19 predicted proteins | sample AD_JPNHW1_MetaG_FD_89797 | JGI IMG/M metagenome (GOLD analysis project Ga0116170, IMG submission 89797) | Active sludge microbial communities of municipal wastewater-treating anaerobic digesters from Japan - AD_JPNHW1_MetaG | ecosystem: Engineered > Bioreactor > Anaerobic > Digestate | place... | reverse complement strand
GGATACGATGCTCCCCTGATAAGAGGCCGTGAAAGAAAAGTCACCGGAACTTATCAAGGGAGCATTTTCGAGCGCCGCCCCGCCGCATAAAAAGCGGCCGGCAGCATCCGCTGCCGGCCGCTTTTTAGATCGTTTTTATTCGCTTGACGGGGCGCGGTTCAAAAATTCGGGCGATCGATTCGTGTCAGATGCCCACAAGATTGGTGTAGCCGTTGAGATATTCATCCGCCTCGGCGGCGGCGGCGCGGCCCTCCGCGATGGCCCACACCACCAGGGACTGGCCCCGGCGCATATCCCCCGCGGAAAAAACCTTGTCGACGCTGGTGCGGTAGTGCCCCGGCTCGGTGGTGACGTTTTTGCCGAAGGCCACGCCGAAGGCTTCACACACCGTTGTGTCGCAGTGGTCAAAGCCTGTGGCGCCGATGAGGAGCGTGCAGGGCAGCGTATCCCCGCCCGTGGTGACCACGCCGGTGAGCGCCCCGTTTTCCGTCACGGCCTCCTTCACCCCCACGCCGAAGCGCCGGGGGTCCGCGCCGAACACGGCGAGGGCTTCCTCATGGGCGTAGTCCGTGGGCAGCGATCCGTCCGCCGGCGCGTAATCCTCCCGACGCCGGCGCACCAGCTGGGTCACGGAGGCGCAGCCCTGACGGATGGCGGTGGCCACGCAGTCGCTGGCGGTGTCGCCGGTGCCCACAATGACCACATCCCGGCCCGCGGCGGCGGGGATTTCCGGGGACTTCCCGAACTGAGCCCGCTCCACGGCGGCCTGAAGATACTCCGTGCCGTAGCAGACGCCGGATATACCGGCTGCGTCGAAGCCCAGCGGCCTGGGCAGCCCCGCGCCGCAGCAGAGGATCACGGCGTCATACTCGTTCAGGAGGCGTTTCGCGATCTTCGGGTTGGCGGCGTCCACGCCGGTGACAAAGGTCACGCCCTCGTCGGTCATCAGTTCGACGCGGCGGCGGACGACGGATTTCGGCAGCTTCATGTTGGGGATGCCGTAGGTCAGCAGGCCCCCCGGGCGTTCCTGCTTTTCAATGACGGTCACGGCGTGGCCCCGGTGATTGAGCTGATCGGCGGCGGCCAGTCCCGCGGGGCCGGAGCCGATGACGGCCACCTTCTTGTCGTCATACTGGGGTGGGTGGCGGGGGAAGATGCGCTTCTGGGCAAAGGCGTCCTCGATGACGGACAGCTCCCCGGCCTTGATGGTGATAGGGCTGTCGTGGATGCCGCAGATGCAGGCCTTTTCACAGGGCGCGGGACAGACCCGGCCTGTGAATTCCGGAAAGTTGTTGGTCTTGAGCAGACGCGACAGGGCGTGGCCCCGGTTGCCCATGCAGATCATGTCGTTCCATTCGGGGATGAGGTTGTGCAGCGGGCAGCCGAAGGCTTTGCCGTCCAGCAGCATCCCCGCCTGGCAGAAGGGGACGCCGCAGTTCATGCACCGCGCGCCCTGCTCCTCCCGGCGGGCGGGGGCGAGGGGAACGCGAAACTCGTTCCAGTCGCCGACACGCTCCAGCGGGGACCGCGCCGTCTCGTCCCGGCGGGCATATTCCAGAAATCCTGTGGGTTTTCCCATCTTCCTCAATCCTCCTCCGCCGCTGCGGTGTTGGCGTAAAACGCCTCCAGCTCGGCCCGCGCCCGGGGCAGACCCTTCTCCTCCATCTGGGCGATGGCGCGCAGCATTTTGTCGTAATCCCTTGGCATGACCTTTTTGAAGCAGGGGATGTAACGGTCAAAGTCGGCCAGGATTTTTTTGGCCTTTGCCGAGCCCGTTGCCGCCGCGTGCTCCTTGATGAGCCCGCGCAGCTCGTCGATGTCGTGGGCCTCGGTGAGCGCGCCGATGCTCACCTGCTCCTTGTTCAGGCGCATATAGAGACTGTGACTCTCGTCCAGCACATAGGCGACGCCGCCGGACATTCCCGCGGCGAAGTTCTTGCCCGTGGGGCCCAGGATCACCACCCGCCCGCCGGTCATGTATTCGCAGCCGTGATCGCCCACGCCCTCCGCCACGGCGGAGGCGCCGGAATTGCGCACACAGAAGCGCTCGCCGGCCTGGCCGCAGAGAAAGGCCCTGCCGGAGGTGGCGCCGTACAGTGCCACGTTGCCCGCGATGACGTTTTCGCTGGGGTCGAAGGCGCTGCCCGCGGGCGGGTACAGGATCAGCTTGCCGCCGGACAGGCCCTTGCCGAAGCCGTCGTTGCAGTCGCCCTCCAGCTTCAGGGTGAGGCCCTTGGGGATGAACGCGCCAAGGGACTGGCCCCCGCCGCCGTGACAGGTGATCACATAGCTGTCGTCGGGAAGGTCGGAGCCGCACTGGCGGGTGATCTCGCTGCCGAACAGGGTGCCGAAGGCGCGGTCGGTAGAGGAGACCGCCAGATCGAGCCTGCCGGACTTTTTGCCCTTCAGAGATTTGCCAAGTTTTTCCATCAACACGGACATATCGGCGGTTTTTTCCAGGTGAAAGTCGTAGACGGCCTGGGGGTGAAAGTGGGGCGTGTCCGCCGTGCCGGGATTCGTCAGCAGGTAGCGCAGGTCCAGCGTCTCCGCCCGTCGGGTATTCAGCTTTTCCCGCACCTGCAGCAGATCGCTGCGGCCCACCAGCTGGTCCACGGTGCGCACGCCCAGCCTGGCCATATATTCCCGAAGCTCCTGGGCAACGAACATCATGAAATTCATCACGTATTCCGGCTTGCCCTTAAAGCGCTTGCGCAGCTCCGGGTTCTGGGTGGCGATGCCCATGGGGCAGGTGTCCAGCGAGCAAACGCGCATCATGCAGCAGCCCATGGTCACCAGCGGCGCGGTGGCGAAGCCGAATTCCTCCGCCCCCAGCATGCAGGCGATGGCCACGTCCCGCCCGGTCATCAGCTTGCCGTCGGTCTCGATGACAACCCTTTCCCGCAGGCCGTTTTCAATGAGGGCGCGGTGGGCCTCCGCCACGCCCAGCTCCCAGGGCAGGCCCGCGTTGTGGATGGAGGTGCGCGGTGCCGCGCCGGTGCCGCCGTCGTAGCCGGAGATCAGCACCACCTGGGCCCCGGCCTTGGCCACGCCGGCGGCGATGGTGCCCACGCCCGCTTCGGAGCACAGCTTCACGGAGATGCGGGCGAAGCGATTGGCGTTTTTCAGGTCGAAGATCAGCTGGGCCAGGTCCTCGATGGAGTAGATATCGTGGTGGGGCGGGGGAGAGATCAGGGACACGCCGGGAGTGGAGCAGCGGGTGCGGGCGATCCAGGGATAGACCTTCCGCCCGGGCAGATGGCCGCCCTCGCCGGGCTTGGCTCCCTGTGCCATCTTGATCTGAATCTCCCTGGCGCTGTTCAGGTATTCGCTGGTGACGCCGAAGCGGCCGGAGGCCACCTGCTTGATGGCGGAGCAGCGCCCGTCCCGCAGGCGCTCCGGCGTCTCGCCGCCTTCGCCGGAGTTGGATTTGCCGCCGATGGAGTTCATGGCCAGCGCCATGCAGGTGTGGGCCTCCTCGGAGATGGAGCCGTAGCTCATGGCGCCCGTCTTGAAACGATGGACGATGGACACGGCGCTCTCCACCTCGTCGATGGGCACGCCGCCGTCGGGGGCAAATTTGAAGTCCAGAAGACCCCGCAGGGTGTGGGGCTTGTCGGCGAAGTCCACCAGGGCGGAGTAGTCCTTGAACACGCTGTAATCCCCGGTCTGGGCCGCCTTTTGGAGCAGCAGGATGGTGCGGGGGTTATAGAGATGATCCTCTTTGTCGGGGCCGGAGCGCAGCTTGTGCGCGCCCATGGAATTGAGGGTGGTATCGTAGCCCAGACCCAGCGGGTCGAAGGCCTGATTGTGGTTCCACTCCACACCCTCCCCGATCTCGCTGAGACCGATGCCGCCCACCCGGCTCACCGTGCCCGTAAAATAGCGGTCGATCACGGCACAGTCGATGCCCACGCACTCAAAAATTTTGGCCGATTGATAGGACTGCACGGTGGAGATGCCCATTTTGGAGGCGATCTTTACGATGCCGTGGAGCACGGCGGCGTTGTAAGCGTCCACCGCGGCCGCCGGGTCTTTGCCCAGCATGTTGAGGGTCACCATCTCCTCCACGCACTCCTGGGCCAGATAGGGATTCACGGCCTGGGCGCCGTAGCCCAGCAGCGTGGCAAAATGGTGGACCTCCCGCGGCTCGGCGCTCTCAAGAATCAGGGAAACGGCGGTGCGCTTTTTCGTGCGGATGAGATACTGCTCCAGCGCGGACACGGCCAGCAGCGACGGGATGGCGACGTGGTTTTCGTCCACGCCCCGGTCGGAGAGAATGAGAATGTTGGCGCCGCCCCGCCAGGCCCGGTCGCAGGTGACGAACAGGCGCTCCACCGCGTTTTCCAGCGGCGAACCCTTGTAATAGAGCAGCGACACGGTCTCCACCTTGAAGCCCGGTGTTTTCATGTAACGGATCTTCATCAGATCGAGGGAGGTGAGGATGGGGTTGCGGATCTGCAGCATCGTGCAGTTTTCGGGCTTTTCCACCAGCAGATTGCCGCCGGTGCCCACATACACGGTGGTGTCGGTGACAATCTCCTCTCGGATGGCGTCGATAGGCGGGTTGGTGACCTGGGCAAACAGCTCCTTGAAATAGTTAAAGAGCGGCTGGCGCTTCTCGCTGAGTACCGCCAGCGGCACGTCCACCCCCATGGCGGAGAGAGACTCCACCCCGTCCCTAGCCATGGGAAGCAGGATGTCCTTGACCTCCTCGTAGGTGTAGCCGAAGGCCTTGTACAGCCGGTCCCGGGTCTCCTGCGTGTGGCGGTCCACCCGGCGGTTGGGAATGGGCAGATCCTTCAGACACACCAGATGCGCGTCCAGCCACTCGCCGTAGGGCTGCTGCCGGGCGTAGCCGCGCTTGACGGCCTCGTCGGAGAGGATCTCGCCCCGCACGGTGTCCGCCAGCAGCATTTTGCCGGGCATCAGCCGGGATTTTTTCACGATATGCTCCGGCGGGATGTCCAGCACGCCCACCTCGGAGGACAAAATCAGACGGCGGTCGTCCGTGAGATACCAGCGGCAGGGGCGCAGACCGTTGCGGTCCTGCACCGCGCCCACGCTGTCTCCGTCGGAGAACACCAGGGCGGCGGGGCCGTCCCAGGGTTCCATCATGGTGGCGTAGTAATGGTAGAAATCCCTCTTTTCCCGGTCCATGTTGCGGTCGTTGGCCCAGGGCTCGGGGATGGTCATCATGACGGCCTTGGGCAGCTCGATGCCGTTCATCAGCAAAAATTCCAGCGTGTTGTCCAGCATGGCGCTGTCGGAGCCGTTGACGTTCACTACGGGCAGAATCTTGTCCATGTCCTCCTCCAGCACCGGGGAGAACAGAGTCTCCTCCCGGGCCAGCATCCGGTCGGCATTGCCGCGGATGGTGTTGATCTCACCGTTGTGCAGCACGTAGCGGTAGGGATGGGCCCGCTCCCAGCTGGGGGTGGTGTTGGTGGAAAAGCGGGAGTGCACCAGCGCGATGGCGCTTTGGCACTGCGGGCTTTGCAGGTCGCGATAGAATTTCCGCAGCTGCTTGACCAGAAACATCCCCTTGTAGACGAGGGTGCGGCTGGAAAACGAACAGATATAGGTGTTGATGTTGGATTGCTCAAAGACCCGCCGGGCCACGTACAGCCTCCGGTCGAAGGCGAGTCCCCGCGCGCAGTCGGCGGGCCGCCGGACAAAGCACTGCTCGATCACCGGCATACATCCCCGCGCCGTCTCGCCCAGAATATCGGGACAGGTTGGCACCGCCCGCCAGGCGATAAACTCCATGCCCTCCTTGGCCACGATGATCTCCAGCATCTTTTTGGCCTGGGCGCGCTTCAGGGCGTCGGTGGGGAAAAAGAACATCCCCACGCCGTAATCCCGGGCGTCCCCCAGCGCCAGCTCCTGCGCTTTCGCCCAGGCCGCCATCAGCGGGTGCGGCACCTGCAGCAGGATGCCCACGCCGTCGCCGGTCTCGCCGGAGGCGTCCTTGCCGGCGCGGTGCTCCAGCTTTTCCACGATGCGCAGGGCGTCGTCCACCGTCTGCCAGCTGCCGCCGCCGTCCAGCGCCACCACGGCGCCGATACCGCAGGCGTCGTGCTCTGCATTCAGCGCGTCAGACCTTCTCTGGTCATCTTCCATCCCAAAATCATCTCCTCGCGGTTCAATGGATAAAAAACAAGAGCCAAGCACCCTCAAGACGAGCGCTTCTGCTCTCTTTGCGTAATTATAAAGCCTGATTTGATGAAGTGTCAAGAATCCGAGGGCGGAAAAAGCCGCCGATCCGCAATTTCATTTCAACCGCCAAATTATGTACTTTTTACAAAAACACATTTGTGCAATTTACAGGTGTCACAAAGTGGCACGATGAAGTCTGCCGAGGAAAAACAATGGTATTTGCACCGCGGACAATTACCGGCGCGCGCCACGGGGAAGCAAGAAAGGCGGCCGGACGGTTTTGAGCAGCCGTCCGGCCTTTACATGCCTTATCTGAAAAGTGCCGCCAGACTTTCGGTGTACGGCGGGCGGCAGATACCCTTTTCCGTGATGATGCCGGTAATGAGGCTGTGGTCGGTCACGTCGAAGGCGGGATTGTAGCATTTGACGCCTTCGGGGGCCATGGGCTTTTCATACCACAGCGAACGGATTTCCTCGCCGTCTCGCAGCTCGATGGGGATGTCCGCCCCCGTCGGGGTCGCGAGGTCGACGGTGGAGCCGGGGCCCAGCACATAGAAGGGGACGCCGTAATAGCCGGCCAGCACCGCCACGCCGGAGGTGCCGATCTTGTTGGCGGCATCGCCGTTGGCGGCCACCCGGTCGCAGCCCACGAAGCAAGCCTGCACCTTGCCCTGCTTCATCACCATGGAAGCCATGTTGTCGCAGATCAGGGTCACGTCCACCCCGGCGTTGCGGAGCTCCCACGCCGTGAGACGCGCCCCCTGCAGCAGCGGGCGGGTCTCGTCGGCGTAAACACGAAAATTTATGCCCCGCTCCCGGCCCAGCAGCAGCGGGCCGATAGCCGTGCCATATTTCGAGGTGGCGATGGGCCCCGCGTTGCAGTGGGTCAGCACGCCGTCCCCCTCCCGCAGCAGGCCCAGACCGTACTCGGAGATGGCCGTACACATGGCGATGTCCTCTTCCAGAATGGCCTGGCATTCCCGCCGCAGGACGGGCAGAATGTCCGCCGGGGCGCCGGCGGCCGCGCCGCAGACACGCTCCATGCGCCCCAGCGCCCAGCTCAGGTTCACCGCCGTGGGCCGGGAGGAAGCCAAGTACCGGGCGCAGTCGCTCAGAATGCCGCGAAAGGCGGCCGTGTCCGCCCCCCGGTCCGCCAGCTGCCCGGCCAGCGCGCAGTAGGCAAAACCCGCGAAAATACCCAGCGCGGGCGCGCCCCGGATCTGAAGCTTCCGTACGGCCTCGTACATCTCCTGGGCGGAGCGCAGCGTGAGATGGCGGACGTCGTTCGGCAGCAGCGTCTGATCCAGAATGACCACGCCGCGCTCGTCCTCCGACAGGCGGACATGATCCACTGATATTGATTTTTTCATTTCCCTGCCTCGATTTTCTTGCGTTTCCCGTATTCTACCCCATTTCGGCAGCGGACGCAACTTTCTTAATTTGCCTCTCAAGGGTGGAAAAAAGGGGAGGGGGATGTTATGATGAGGAAAGTCTTTAATCAAAAGCGAGAGAAAGGAACTGTCATGCGAAAAAAGAGTATCACCATAACCATTGCGCTGGCGCTGATCGTCAGCCTGACGCTGTCCATATCCGCTTTCGCGGATGTGATGGGCGACTGTCTCACCGGCTACAGCGTGTCTCAGGGCGCGGGAATGACGCTGGCCAAGGGCATTTACTGGACCGGCTCGGATTACCGCAACGAGAATTACCTTGAATACACCCCCAATGCCGACGTGCAGCCCATGATCGTCTACGGCTCCAAGCTGACCAACTACGGCAGCTACTCGTCCATGTCGTCCCTGCTGGCGAGCAAGGGCTACCATGTGATCGCGGGCATCAACGGGGACTACTATAATTTGTCTAACTACGAGCCGCTGGGTATCGCCATTTATGAGGGCAAGCTCATCTCCTCCGACAACGGCTTCAATGCCGTGGGCTTCAAGGCGGACGGCAGCGCCGTCATCGGCAAGCCAACCCTCCGCCCGTGGATGACCCTGCCGGGGCTGGACGGATTGCCCATCCGTATCAACAAGACCCGCAATACCGCAGACTTCAGTCTGCTCACCCCGGATTACGGCCCCACCACCAAGAGCACCGCAGCGGGCTATGACGTGATCTGCACCCCGTCTCAGAATGACCTCACCGTGAATTGCAGCGTCACCCTGACGGTGGACGAGGTGAAGGAAACCTCCGGCGCCATCGCCATACCCGCGGGGAAGATGGTGCTGAGCCTGCCCGCCGCCGCCGACCAGACCAAGATCGACGCCGTGAAGGCGCTGAAGGCCGGGGATGCCATCACGGTGGACATTAGCGCCGCCGACGGCTGGCAGGACGTGCAGTTCGCCGTGGGCTCGCTGTATAAACTGGTGACCGACGGCGTGGCCGAGACCGGATTGAACAAGGACCTGGAACCCCGCACCGCCGTGGGGCTCAAGGCCGACGGTACGCTGGTCCTTTACACGGTGGACGGACGCCAGTCCGGCTATTCGGTGGGCGCCACCATGGAAATGGTGGCCGACCGGCTCATCGAGCTCGGCTGCGTGGAGGCCACCATCATGGACGGCGGCGGCTCCACCAGCTTGAATGCCATCTACCTGGGCGACGAGGCCATCAGCCAGATCAACAAATCCTGCGTCTCTCCCCAGCGCTCCGTCACCGACTACATCGTGCTGGCCACAAAGCAGGCCGCCACCGGCACCGCCGCCCAGCTGGCCATCGCGCCGCTGAACGCCGTGATGCTCCAGGGCGCGACCCGCGTCTTCACCGCCAAGGCCGCCGACGCATACGGCTATCAGACGGCGGTGCCCGGCGGCGTGAGCTTCGCCGTCACCGGAGATATCGGCACCATCGACCAAAACGGCCTCTTTACCGCACAAAAGGCGGGCACCGGCACCATCACCCTGTCGGGAAACGGCCTGACCCCCGCCGCGGTGAATGTCACGGTCATCGACGCGCCCAGCTCCATCACCGTGCGAAACGGCAGCGCCAATCTCTCCAGCCTCCAGGTCAAGGCGGAGAGCGTCACCGACCTCGCCGCGCTGGCCATGTATAACCACATGAACCTCTACAGCAGCGATGAAAACTTCAACTGGTCCATTTCCGGCGACATCGGGACCATCGACCAGAGCGGCAAATTCACCGCCTCCAAAGACGGCGGACAGGGCAGCCTCTCCGTCACGGCCTGCGGAGTGACCGCTACCATCCCCGTCACCGTGACACCCAACGGCAGCTTCGACGATGTAAAAAGCACCGACTGGTATTACGACGCCGCCGAGTATGTCAGCACCGCGGGCTACATCACCGGCACCGCTGCCCGCACCTTCTCGCCCGCCGCCGAGGTCAGCCGCGCCATGCTTGCCACCGTTTTGTGGAGCGCGGCGGGCAAGCCGGCGGTGACCTCCGCAGGCTTTTCCGACGTGGCGCCCGACGCGTGGTACGCCTCCGCCGTGGCCTGGGCCCAGAGCGTGGGCGTGGCCGCCGGCTATGCCGACGGCACCTTCCACCCCTCAGACAGCGTCACCCGGGAGCAGCTGGCCCTGATGCTGTACAAGTATGAAAGCCTGAAAAGCGGAGCTCCCGCCAAGTCCGGCGATCTGAGCGCCTATACGGACGCGGGAAGCGTGTCGTCCTGGGCGGCGGACGCCGTGAGTTGGTGCGTGAGCAAGGGCTATATCTCCGGCATGACCGCGACGACCGTCGGCCCCGGGGGCACCGCCACCCGCGCCCAGTGCGCGGTGATCCTCCAGAAGTACATGACGACCAGGTAAAAAATACAGTGCGCCGCCGGAGCAAATCCGGCGGCGCGTTTTTGTCGCTGTAAAACATCGTCATCCTGGTTTCCCGCCCCGTCCTTGTTCGCCGTCCCCGTTTCCTACCGACCAAAAGCCCAGCGTAGCGGGTTTTGGTCGGAAAAGGAGCCGCAGCGGAGCGAACGACGCCCGGCGCCTGCCGCCGGGGGGAGCGATACGGAGCTTGCGGCGACGTCACTGGGCTTGTTTCATGCGCAGGCTCAGGCAATCCGCTATCATAGCGATGAATTCAGAGTTGGTGGGTTTGCCCTTGATATTCGACACAGTATAGCCAAAAAATTTCTGGAGGGTCTCGATGTCGCCCCGGTCCCAGGCCACCTCAATGGCGTGGCGGATAGCCCGCTCCACCCGGGAGGGCGTGGTGTTGAATTTTTTTGCCACTTCGGGGTACAGCACCTTGGTGACGGCGTTGATCACGTCCATGTCCTCGATGGTCAGGATGATGGCCTCCCGCAGGTACTGATAGCCCTTGATGTGGGCGGGCACGCCGATCTCGTGGATGATGTCCGTTACCACGGCCTCCAGGCTGGGCTCTGTCCGGGGCGAGGGCGGGGCGGCGCGGCTGGCGGTGAGCATCCCTACGGCGTTGTGCGCGTAGCCGTTGACCTGGCGGATGCGGGTGAGCAGGGCCGGCACGTCGCAGGGCTTGGGCATGAAATAGTAGGCACCCAGTTCGGAACACTGGGACACCACCTTTTCATTGACAAACCCGGATACCACGATCACCCCGGAGCCCACCCCGGTTTCCGGCAGGCGGCGCAGCACCTCCATCCCGTCCAGCTTGGGCAGCACCAGATCCAGCAGGATCACATCCGGGCGGAGCTTCGAGGTCAGCTCCAAGACCTCCAGTCCGTCCCCGACCGCGGCGCAGACGGTCAGGTCGCCCTCCTGCGCGATCACGTCCGACATCAGCGTGCGGTAATCTTCATTGGCATCGGCGATAAGTACGCTTGTCTTGGTTTCCATAATTTGCGATCCTCCAGCATTTTTCATTAACGGAGCAGCATTATATCTTTTTAAGCGATTTCACCGTTTTTACCGTATAAACTTACCATATTCCGCACCGCATTGCAATGGTTTTTTGTCAATTATTAGGAACTTTTTGTTTACATAATTCGACAGAATTCACCGCCTTTTTACGCCTCTGCGACAGCGAACGACGGCGAATGACAAAGGCGAGGGGGAGGAAAAACCTGCCGGATGCCTTTACATAACGAAGTCATGGTTTAATTTTGACCATTGGCGGGCGCTCCGCCCGCACGGAAGCACACAAACATGAAATACAGATTTTGCCCTTCGCCACAAGCATTTACTTGTCAACCTGGGCGCGGTATAATAGACGCCGGACGGGAGGCGGGGACCATGAATTTTACCACCCTGCGGTATTTCCTCGTGGCGGCGGAGGAGGGCAACATCACCCGGGCGGCCGGGCGGCTGTACATCTCCCAGCAGGCACTGTCGGGACACATCGCCAAGCTGGAAAAGGAGCTGGGCGTGACGCTGTTCGACCGCGCTCCGGCGCTGACGCCCACCTACGCCGGGAGGCAGCTGCAAAAATACGCGGCCACCGCCGTGAATCTGGAGCGGCAGATCTATCAGATGGCAGGGGACATCCGAAACGACCGGCAGGGCGAGGTGCGCGTGGGGATCTCCTATACCTGCGGCCGTGTCGTGCTGCCCTCCATTCTGCCGGAATTTCGCCGCAGCCACCCGCTGGTGGAGCTGACGCTGCGGGAAGATACCTCCAGCGAGATGGAGGTGGCGCTGCGCCGGGGCGATCTGGATCTGATGATCGACTTCACGCCCATCCGCATGGAGGGCGTGCAGGTGGAAGAACTGTTAAAGGAGCGGCTGTTTCTGGTGGCGCCCAAGACGCTGCTGGAGGCGCGCTACGGCGCGTGCTACGAGGCGGTGCGCAGCGAATGCCAGCGGGCACTGGATCTGACGCTGTTCGCGAAATTTCCGTTCATCCTGCTGCGCCGGGGCAACCGGGTGCGTGCCATGCTGGACGAGGAGATGAAACGGCTGCGCTTTGAGCCCAACATCATTCTGGAGACGGAAAACGTGGAGACCGCCATGGCGCTGGCCCAGCAGGGCATGGGCGTCACCGTCTACCCGGAGCTGTTTCTCTGGTGCATTCCGGAATCGCCCGACAGCGGACCGGTGGAGTTGTTCCCCTTTCGGGACGCCGAGACTACCGGTACGCTGGCCATGGCATGGATGAAGGACCGGTATCGGCCCCGGGCGGCCGAGGAATTCATGGACGCCTGCCGTCAGGCCGTGTCCGTGCTCCGGGCCAAACAGGGAACTCTGTAAAATACGGCGGAAGGGCGTTTCAAAACGCCCTTCCGCCAAATTTTACGCCGCCTTTTGCGCGGCTGCCGCCACCTCGTCGATCATGTCCTGCACGTTCAGACCGTACCCTTTGGTGGGGTCGTTGACAAAGACGTGGGTCACCGCGCCGACCAGCTTGCCGTTTTGCACGATAGGCGAGCCGGACATCCCCTGAACAATGCCGCCAGTGGCCGCCAGAAGCGTGGCGTCCGTCACCGTCAGCTGTATCCGGTCGCCGGAGGGGTCGTGATAGACCCGGTCGATCCGCACCGTGTAACGCCCCACAGTGTTGTCGGAAAGCGTGGTGAGAATCACGGCGTCGCCCACTGCGGGCTCGCCGCATTCCATGGCACCGGAAAGACCTTCCTCCGCGGTGTCCAGAATGCCGAAAATGCCGTAGGCCGTGTTCATCACGATGCTGCCGCACACGGCGTTTTCATCCGCGCAGCCGGACAGCTCTCCCGGCGTGCCGCTCTGGCCCTTGACGATGCCCACGATGCGGGCGTCGGTCAGGGTGCCGCTGCCGATGGGCAGGATGTCCCCGGTGTCGGCGTCCGTAATGCCGTGGCCCAGCGCGCCGTAGACATGGGTGGCCGGATCGTAAAACGTCACCGTGCCCACGCCGGATACGCCGCTGCGCAGCCACAGACCCAGCCGCAGCACTCCGTCCGCGTCCTTGACCGGGGTCACCGTGAACTGCCGTGTCTCGCCGCGGCGGGTGGCCGTCACGGTAACGCCCTCACCGGTGAGCTTGCCCGCCGCCGCCACAAAATCCTGGGCTGTGTGGATCTCCGCCGGCCCCACCCGGACGATGATATCGCCCACCTGAAGCCCCGCGTCCCCGGCGGGCGACACCGCGCCCGAGGCGGTCTCCACGGCGTTCACGCCGGCCACCACCACGCCGTCGGTGCTCATCCGGATGCCGACGGCCCGACCGCCGGCCACCAGCGTCTCCGCCGCCGCCGACGCCGGGAGCACCGTCACGGACAGCATCAGCGCCAGCGCCACGATTGCCGTTTTGCCTGCTTTGTTTTTTGCCGCCAAAAATTTCCCTCCCCCTGCGGAGCGATCTGCTCCGCTATTCCAGTATGTGCCGCGCGGCCGAAAATAACGGAGGGTATTTCTCACAGATGGGGGACATATTTTTAATCAGTATAGTTGCAGGAAACGGAGGGACAATAAATAATGATAATTTTAAAAAATGGCGATCGGGGAGCGCTGGTACAGCTGCTGCAGCTGGGCCTGGGCCGGGCCGGTCAGGGGCCGCTGGTGACGGACGGCGTGTTCGGCCCGGCCACCCGGGCCGCGCTGACGCGTTTTCAGGAGAGCCGGGGTCTGGCAGCGGACGGCGTGGCCGGGCCCGCAACGCAGCGGGCGCTGGGAAGCTGGTACCGCGGTTATTTTATCCATCTCATCCGCCCCGGGGATACGTTGTATTCCGTGTCCCGGGCCTACGGCGCCGATCTTGCCGCCGTCATGGGGGCCAATCCCAACGCCGTCGCCGGCGACCTGCGCCCTGGCGCGGCGCTGACAGTGCCGCTGCCCTTCGACGTGGTGCCCACGGACATCGCCTATTCCTCCGCGCTCATCAATTATTGTGTGCAGGGGCTAGCCGCCCGATACCCCGCGCTGGCCGCGGGCGAGCTGGGGAAAAGCGTGCTGGGCGCGCCGCTGTGGTATCTCCGGCTGGGGACGGGGGAAAACCGGGTGCTCTATAACGCCGCCCACCACGCCAACGAATGGATTGCAGTGCCGCTGCTGCTGAAATTTACCGAAGCGCTGTGCCGGGCGGAGGCGGCGGGGGAGAATGTTTTCGGCCAGTCGGTCCGGGAAATGCTCAAACGCAGTACCCTCTGGCTCGTCCCGGCGGTGAACCCCGACGGCGTGGATCTGGTCACCGGGGCGCTGACGGGCGGCGCGGCCTACGACTATGCCCGGGCCATCGCGGCACGCTATCCCCAGTTTTCCTTTCCCGACGGCTGGAAGGCCAATATCCGGGGCATCGATCTCAATTTGCAGTACCCCGCCGGGTGGGAGCAGGCCAAGGCCAACAAGGAGGCGCTGGGCATCGTGTCTCCCGCGCCGGCGGACTACGTGGGTCCGGCGCCCCTTACCGCGCCGGAGAGCCGGGCCATGTACGACCTCACGCTGTCCGTGGACCCCGCGCTGACGCTGTCGTATCACACCCAGGGCGGCGTGATCTACTGGAGGTTTTTGGATTACGAACCGAAAAATTCCAGGAAGATCGCGGAGACCTTCGCCGCCGTGTCGGGCTATACCGTGGAGGATACGCCTTACGCCTCGGGCTTTGCGGGGTATAAGGACTGGTTCATCCAGCAGTACGTGCGGCCGGGCTACACCATTGAATGCGGCCGGGGCGAAAATCCGCTGCCGCTGACCGATTTTGACAAAATCTACGCTGAAAATCTGGGCATCCTCACGTTGGGCGCGGTGGTGACGGCATAAGTCTTTCCTTTTTTCCGCCGGGGGTATATAATAATCCAACATTATTATTCCCGTCAGGAGGCTGCGCTATGCCCACGACCTGGAAGCGATCCCCGGAAGAATTTCACAAAATTTACATTGCCAACACCGAAGCCTTTTACAAAGCCGCAGGCCGGGGCCTGGCCCCCGCGCTGGACGCTTTTATGACTGACTGCGCCCTGGGGCTGTGGGGCCGCGCCTCCACCGTGGGGCAGAGCCACGCCGACATGGCCAACCAGCTCTATTCCAGCGGCCAGCCCAAGCCCGCGTGGCTGCTGTGGAGCCTCACCCAAAAGGTCTGCGCCGGCGGCGAATTTCTGCCGCCCATGTTCTTCTGGAGCGTGGCGGAGGGCGACGCGCGGCGCGGCGCGGCGTCCTCCCGGGTGTTCATCCGCATGATGACCAACATCCTGCTGTATCTCGCCGCCTGCGACGACGACGTGAATTACGCCGAGGCGCAGTATATCACCGAATGCGCCGAAAAGCTGGGGGCCATCTGCGATTCCGGCGGCGTGCCCCCCGCCGGGGAGGGGCTGAACCCGCTGGACTTCGTCACCTCCGGGGAGGCGGATTTCGTGGAAAAGCACGCGGGTGAGGCCGCACGGCCCCGGACCGAAGCTGCCGCACAGGAACAGGGCGGGGCGGCAAAGCACGAGGAGAAAAAGCCCGATTTGAACGAACTCATGGCCCAGCTGGACGGGCTGATCGGTCTGGAGGACGTGAAGAAGGACGTCAAAAGTCTGGTGAATCTCATCAAGGTGCGCCGGCTGCGGGTGGAAAACGGCCTGCCCGTGCCGCCCATGAGCATGCACATGGTGTTCGTGGGCAACCCCGGCACCGGCAAGACCACCGTGGCCCGGCTGATCAGCGGACTGTACGCCGCGGTGGGCGCGCTGTCCAAGGGCCAGCTCATCGAGGTGGACCGCTCCGGGCTGGTGGCGGGCTATGTGGGCCAGACCGCGCTGAAAACCCAGGAGGCGGTCAAATCCGCGCTGGGCGGCGTGCTGTTCATCGACGAGGCCTATTCTCTGGCCAATGGCGGCGAGAACGACTTCGGCCGGGAAGCCATTGAGACGCTGCTGAAGGCCATGGAGGATCACCGGGACGATCTGGTGGTCGTCGCCGCGGGCTACGACGAGCCCATGAAAAAGTTCATCTATTCCAACCCCGGCCTGCAGAGCCGGTTCAACAAATACTTCTACTTTCCGGACTACAGCGGTGAGCAGCTGATGGTCATCTTCCGCGGGCAGTGTGAGAAAAACGGCTATACGCTCACCGCCGAGGCCGAGAAAAAGGCGGTGGAGGGCTTCAACAGGCTCTACGAAAACCGGGACGATAACTTTGGCAACGGTCGGGACGTGCGCAACCGGTTCGAGGACATGGTCGCCGCCCAGTCCAACCGGGTGGCCGGCATGGAAAACCCCGGCAAGGACGATCTGATGGCCGTGCTGCCGGAGGACATCGATATTTAAAATAAGGAGCCCCCCGGCAGCGTGCCGGGGGGCTCAGACTGTATGGGACGGGTGGCGGGGAGCGCCCGCTTTTTCAGCCTCCGGTGTACCAGCCGCGGGGGGCGCCGCGGCCGGGGAGGTCCACGGTGGTGGCAATACCCTTTTCCAGCGCGTTCTGACGCAAAAAAGCGTAGGCCTCCGCGCGGGAGCCATAGATGTAGGGGTTGAGAAAGAAGAGGCCGAGAAGCCCGAAGGTGAGGCTGTTCAGCAGCGCCCACAGGATAAAAGAGAGGTCCATGACAAAGAGATCGCCCTTATAGCCCAGCGTCATTTCCTGGCTGAGGGCGAGGACGCGGCGGTGGTCGAGATCGGGATTTTCCGACAATATGTACGGCACACAGAAATAGGCGTAGCTCTTTACGATGCCGGGGATGATGAACAGCAGCGTCCACAGAAAGCGATAGAGGTCCCTGAGGAACTGGGTCAGCACCACATTGCCGAAATTTTTGGAAAAGCCGGTGCCCACAACGGAAAATTTGGCATTTTCACGGCGGTTCTCCATAAAGAAACGGCAGGTACCCACTTCATAGGGGTTTATGGCCACAATTTTAACCGCGATGCCGAACAGGACTGCAGAGCATGCCGCGGCAGCGCCAATGGCAATGAAGAAGCGGATGAGTGGGTCAGCGAGAAGGGCATGGTGGAAATGGTAACCGTAGCTGTAGCCATATCCGTAATTTGAGGCCTGTTCACGGAAGGAATGGGTGATGTTGTCGTTCAGACCTGCTCCGGTCGCAATGGCCAGCAGCAGGCTCACAAGCATCACGGGCCAGTAGTTTTTCAGAAAGTTCGCCTTTCCGGCGGCCTTGAAAGCGGGTCTGTCAAACATGATGCGCCTCTTTCCTGTTTTATTTTTTGAACTTTTTGCCGGGCTTATAAAACTCAAAGATCACGGCGTCGTTTTTCTTCTCATGCACCCACTCGTGACTGGTCCAGCACACGCGCATGGCGCCCATGAGCTCCGAGAGCTTCACGGTGAGCGGCTTGCGGCCGATCTCATAGGCGATGAACTGGGGTCTGCCCATGAAGTTCATGAGACAGTTGCCGAGGAGGAACGCCTCCGGACGGGAGGCCTCCTCCGGGGCAAAGCTTTTTGGCAGGCAGGAGAGCTGGCCGCGGACAAGCTTCGGTGCGTGAAAGCGGAACCACATGACGATGCGGGGATCGAAACTTTCAATGCAAACGTCGCCCTTGTAGCCGCGCAGCAGCCGCAGGGTCTTGCGGCAGAGCTCGCGGTTGTGCCGTCCGGTCTTGAGCTCCACGATCAGCGGGCCGCGGCCCCGGATGCACTGCAGCACGTCCGAAAACAGGGGTACGGTGTCGTTGGTGCCGCACAGAGAGGTGACGTGCAGCTGGTCGTAGGTCTTTTCATCCACCCGGGCATGCACGCCGCAGACCCGGTCCAGGGTGGCGTCGTGGAACACCACCACCTGCCCGTCCCTGGACAGCTGCACATCCAGCTCGATGCCGTACCCCTCCGCCGCGGCGGCCTGGAAGGCGGTGAGAGAGTTTTCCGGGACGAGCTTATCCCGGGTGTGCAGTCCGCGGTGGGCAAAATTCCGCCCGGTGAAGGGCGCGGCCGCCTTGCGGGACATGGGCCCCGGGGCGATGAGAAACACCGCCGTGCCCGCGGCAAAGGCCAGCCTGCGGTTCAGATGAAGCTTTTTTTCGATGCGCTTCGCCTGACGTATCAGACGGACGCCCCGATTGACCTTTCTGATCGCGGCCAGATCTTCTTCAAGGCTCTTTTTGCGTTTTTTCATATCTTCAGCCCCCTTGTTCTTGATACTTTCATTTTACACCCCGCCCCCCGCCCGGTCAATGCCGGGCGGATTTTTTACAGTTGTTTTGACGGGCGGAAGAGAGTAAAATGAACACCAGAAAAAGACAGCCGGAGGTACGATATGAAACTCAACTACAAACGCACCATCTTCGTGGGCTTCGCTTTCTTCCTGATCTGCGCTTTCTGGCAGGCCTACGACAATACCATCCCCCTGATCCTTACCAACAAGTTCGGCATGTCGCAGACCTGGTCCGGCTTCATCATGGCGCTGGACAATATTCTGGCGCTGTTCATGCTGCCCCTTTTCGGCGCCATCTCCGACCGATGCCGCTCGCCCCGCGGCCGGCGCACGCCGTTCATCCTCATCGGTACGCTGGTGGCGGCCGTGGCGCTGGTGGGTCTGTCCTTTGTGGATAACGCCCAGCTTTCCCGCATCTCGGACGTTTCCGCCATCGACGATCCCGCTGCCCTCACCACCATCTACGAGACCGAGAGCGACGCCCGGCTCCTTACCCCCTCGGGCGAGAGCTTCGTGCTCAGCGAAAAATACACCGAGGATCAGTTCACCGCCATCCGCAGCCAGATCACGGAAAACGGCAAGGCGACGACCAATCCGGAATACACGGATTTCGTGGTGCCCGCCCGGCAGGCCTGCGCCTGGCAGACCACGGCGGAATCTCCGGTGACGCTGATCTTTTTCATCGGCCTGCTGCTTATTGTGCTGGTGAGCATGGCAACCTTCCGCTCCCCCGCCGTGGCGCTGATGCCGGATGTGACCATGAAGCCGCTGCGGAGCAAGGCCAACGCCGTGATCAATCTCATGGGCTCGGCCGGCGGCATACTGGTGCTGGCGCTGGGCATGGTGTTCGCCACCAGCGCGGTGCGCAATTCCCTGATGAGCTACACCGGCTATTTCGCGGTCATCGCGGGCATCATGCTGGTGTCGCTGGTAATCTTTATGCTCACCGTGCGGGAACCGAAATTCGTGGAGGAGATGCACGCCCAGAGCCAAGAATACGGGCTGCAGGAGGCCGGGGACGACACCCCCGGCAGCACCCGGGGCCTGTCCAGGGGCGAGAAGGTCTCGCTGGGCTTTATTCTGGCCTCCATCGTGCTGTGGTTTATGGGCTATAACGCCGTGACCTCCAAGTATTCCGTCTATGCCAGCAACATCCTGCACAAGGATTTCAACCTGACCCTCATTATCGCCCAGGCGGCGGCCATCCTGTCCTATCTGCCGGTGGGCATGGTGGCGTCCAGGGTGGGCCGGAAAAAGACCATCCTGGCGGGCGTGGTGATGCTCACCGCCGCCTTCGGCGTGGCGGCCTTTCTGGGGGACGGGAGTCCCACCGTGCTGATGAACTGCATGTTCGCGCTGGCGGGCATTGCCTGGGCCACCATCAACGTCAACTCCTTCCCCATGGTGGTGGAGCTGTGCTCCGGCGGCGACGTGGGCCGCTACACGGGCTTCTATTACACCGCGTCCATGGCGGCCCAGGTGGTGACGCCAATCTTCTCCGGCTTCTTGATGGATAAGCTGGGGATGCGGGTGCTGTTCCCCTACGCCTGCGTGTTCACGGCGCTGGCCTTCGTGACCATGCTGTTCGTGAAGCACGGCGATTCCAGGCCCATCGCCAAGAAGGGTGTGGAGGCGCTGGAGGATCTGGACGCCGATTGAGCAATTTGAATTTTGGAGATGCGGGAATGACGAAGATGAAAAACAAGGGCCTGCTGTGGCGGAGAAAGACCTTCAGACAGGCCATCCGCATGGAGCTGCGGGAGCACAGGAGCTCCTTTATCGTATTTTACATCCTGCGGCTGCTGGTGATCGTGGCGCTGGTGCGCCAGGCGATGCTGCACAACTATGAAAGCGTGTTTCTGTGCGCGCTGACGCTGCTGCTGCTGTATGTGCCCAGCTGGGTGCAGGTGAAGCTGCGCATCGAGCTGCCGCCCCCGCTGGAGATCACCGTGCTGTGCTTCATCTTCGCGGCGGAGATTCTGGGCGAGATCAACGCGTTTTACGTCGTCATCCCGTGCTGGGACACGATCCTGCACACGCTCAACGGCTTTCTGGCCGCAGCGGTGGGCTTCTCGCTGGTGGCGGTGCTCAACAACAACGAGCGCCTCACCTTCGATCTGTCGCCCTTTTACATGGCCGTCGTGGCGTTTTGCTTTTCCATGACCATCGGCGTACTGTGGGAGTTCTTCGAGTTTGGCATGGACACCTTCTTCCACACCGATATGCAGAAGGACACGATCGTCAACGCCATCTATTCCGTGTCGCTGGACCCCACCAACTCCAACAAGGTGGTGGCCCTCACCGGCATCACCGACACCGCCGTCAACGGCAAAAGCCTGGGGCTGGGCGGTTATCTGGACATCGGCCTCATCGACACCATGCAGGATCTGCTCGTGAATTTCGTCGGGGCGACGGTGTTCGCCGTCATCGGCTTTTTCTACGCCAAGGGCAAGGGCAAAAAGCCCTCCCCGGCCACGGACTTCATACCCAGCATCAAAGCCGAGGACAGAGATTTTCTCAGGCAGGCCCGCGCCGAGGACGACGCGGATCAGCCCAACAAATAAAACGAAAGCCCGGCGGAAATTCTTCCGCCGGGCCTCCGTTTTATTGCCCCTCGCCGGAGAGAGTGATACAGCGCTCCAGCCAGTTGGAGCGGCGATAGTACAGGATGAACACCACCGCGGTGATGAACCAGGTGGCGGGATAGCACATGCTCACGCCCATGATGCCCGGCCACAGCGGCACGACCAGGAAAATCCACAGCACCCGCAGCCCGCAGATGCCCACCAGCGTGATGACCATGGGGCGGATGGCGTCGCCCGCGCCGCGCAGGGAATTGGAGAGAATCTCGATGAAGGTCCACACGCAGTAATAGGGGACGAAATAGGTGAGGATCTGTACGGCCTGGTCGATGACAGCGGCGTCGTCCACAAAAATGCGGAAGCAGTACTTGCCAAGCAGCAAAATGAGCGCGCAGATCACCACCGTGAAGCACATGGCCACGCCCAGACATACCCGGACGCTCTGCTTCATGCGGTCGTATTTGCCCGCGCCGAAATTCTGGCCCACAAAGGCCATGATGGCCACGCCGAAAGAGTTGCTTACAGACCAGTACACGCCGTCCAGCTTGCTGGTGAGGGTCCAGGCCGCCACGATGGACGTGCCCAGATCGTTTACCGCCGCCTGAATGATGATGTTGGACAGGCCGTAGGTGGCGCTTTGGATGCCGGCGGGAATGCCGATGTACAGCATATGCCGCAGCTGGGCGGGGTAAATGCGCAGCTCCCGCAGCACCAGGCGGTAGGCCTCCCGGGCGCGGCAGAGCTTCCACACGATGAGGGCGGCGCTGAGCACCATGGCGATCACCGTGGCCCAGGCCGCGCCGGCCACCTCCCAGTGAAAGCCCACCACGAACAGCAGATCCAGCACGATGTTGGACAGGCAGCAGAAGACCAGATAATACAGCGGGCTTTTGGAATCGCCCACGGCCCGCAGAATGCTGGAGCCCATATCGAACAGCAGCAGCGGCACGGTGCCCAGAAAGAAGATGCGCAGATACTGCAGGGAGTAGGCGGTGATATCGTCCGGCGTGCGCACGGCCCGCAGCGCCCAGGGCGAGATGAACCAGCCCACCACGGTCAGCAGCGCGCCCGCCGCCACGCTGAAGGCGATGGCGGTGTGGACGGCCCTGGACACGTTTTCCCGGTCGCCCGCGCCGAAATACTGGGAGATGATCACCGTGGCGCCGGAGGACAGGCCGATAAAGAAGCCGATGGTGAGATTGAGGATGACGGCGGGGCTGCCGCCCACGGCGGCCAGGGCCCTCGTGCCCACAAATTTGCCCACGATGACGGCGTCCACCGCGTTATAGAGCTGCTGAAACAGCATGCCTACCGCGATGGGAAAGAAAAAGCGCAGGAGCTTCCGCCAGATGACGCCCTGCGTGAGATCATATTTTTCGTCTGTTAGTTCCATAATCATATAAGTATACTACCCCGTACTCCGGATGACAAGAGACGGCAAAGGAGAAATCGGGGAGCAAACGCTCCCCGATTTTTGTTCCATTTAACCGATTTTGATCTCCCGGCAGCGGCCGGGGCCGAATTTCTTTTCCATTTCCGTCCTGTAGACGGGGAAGAACCCGGTGGGCATCAGCGCCTGCACGCAGCCGGCAAAGCCGCCGCCGTGGACGCGCCAGGCGCCCCGGCCCTCCAGCAGCCGGGCGCTCAGCGCCAGCCCCTGGGCCAGCTTGGTGTCCCCGGTGGCGCTGGTGATGATGTTGTTGAGATATTCCTCCGACGAGCGGCCGGATTCGTTCATCAGGCGCATATAGGTCTCGCCGTCCCCAGCCAGAAGGGCGTCCCGCATTTGGGGCACCCGGTCGTTCTCGTCGAAGAAGTGCTTGGCCCGGCGCACCGGGCGGTCGGCCACGTCCCACTCGCGGGCGCGGAATTCCGCCGGGTCCACCTCGGCCAGCACGCCCTTGTCGAACAGGCCCGCAATATAGCGCATATCCGCAGGAATTCGGGCGTAGGAGGTGTCCAGCCCCGCGTGACTGCCGCCGGTGTCCGTGAGACACAGCGTCAGCCCCATGGGGGTAAAGCCCGCCCTGACGGGCAGGATTTCGCTGGTGTAAAAGTCCACATACACGCACCCGCCCAAGGCGCAGGTCAGCTGATCCATCAGCCCGCAGGGCTTGCCGAAGTGCAGATTTTCCGCGGCTTGCGCCGCCCGGGCGATGACCACGGGCTCCAGTGTGTCGTTGTTGTAATAGTGATTGAGGATCTTGCCCATCAGCACGGCGTAGGCCGCGGAGGAGGACAGACCCGAGCCGGACGGCAGCGTGCTGGTGACGGTGGCGTCAAAGCCGCCGATGTTGACGCACAGATCATAAAACGCGGCGGCCACGCCCCGCACCAGCGCACGGGAGGTGCCGAAATCCTCGGGGTGCACATCGAGATTGTAAAGGCCGACCTCCACGTTCTCAAAGCCTTTGGAGCGGATGCGGATGACGTTCTGCCCGTTGGGCGCACTGTCGGCGTGGATGCCCAGATCCACCGCGGCGGCCAGCACCCGGCCCTTTTGGTGGTCGGTGTGATTGCCTGCAAGCTCCGTGCGTCCCGGGGTAAAAAATTGATCTCCCATGATTTACTTCCTCGCCAGCGCCCTGCCGATCCCATCCTCGACGCCCTTGGCGTCCACGCCGAATTCCCGCAGAAGCTCGGCGTACTTGCCGGATTCGGTGAAGGTATCGCGCACGCCAACGAATTCCGTCGGCACCCCTGCGCCCGCCCAGGCCAGCACCTCGCTGACGGCGCTGCCCAGGCCGCCGATAATACTGTGTTCCTCGGCGGTGACGATGGCGCCGGTTTCCCCGGCGCACTTCAGAATAAGCTCCCTGTCGATGGGCTTGATGGAATACATATCCACCACCCGCACCGACACACCCCTGGCGGCCAGCGCTTCCGCGGCCTCCAGCGCCTTGTGCACCATCAGCCCGCAGGCGATGACGGTGACATCCGTTCCGCCGCGCACCACCGCGCCCCTGCCGGCTTCAAACTTTGTGCCGGCGGGGTAGAGGTCGGGGTACACGTCCCGCGACAGGCGCAGATACACGGGGCCCGCCGTCCCGGCAGCCCAGACGGTCAGCGCCCGGGTGCTCTCGGCGTCCGAGGGTACCACGACCCGCATGTTGGGCAGGGCGCGCATGGCGGAGATATCCTCCAGCGCGTGGTGGCTGGCACCGTCCAGCGCGTCGGACATCCCGCAGTACGCGCCGCCGAATTTCACGTTGAGATTGCCGTAGCACACCTGACCCCGGGCCGCGATGAGGCCGAGGGTGGTGAGAAAAACGGTGAAGGTGTTCACAAAGGGAATCTTGCCCACGGCGGCCAGACCCGCCGCGGTGGAGACCATGTCGGACTCCGCGATGCCCATGTTGAAAAAGCGCTCGGGGTGGGCCGCGCCGAAGGTCTTGGATTTGGTGGAGCCGGAAAGATCGGCGTCCAGCACGACGATGTCTTTGTTGGCGCTGCCCAACTCGGCCAGTACCTCGCCGTAGACGTCTCTGATCGCTTTTGCCATTACGCCTCACCTCCCAGTTCTTTCATGGCCAGCGTAAAACTCTCGTCGTCGATGGACTTGCCGTGCCAGCCGGCCTTGCCTTCCATGAAAGACACGCCCCTGCCCTTGACGGTGTGGGCGACGATCATGGTGGGCACGCCCTTCGTGGCCTCCGCCTCGTCGAAGGCGGCGTCCAGCGCGGCCAGATCGTGGCCGTCGCACTCGACGACGTGCCAGCCAAAGGCGCGCCACTTGGCGGCGAGATCCCGCAGGGGCATGATCTCATCCGTGGTGCCGTCCAGCTGCACCTTGTTGTAGTCCGTGACGGCGCAGAGGTTGTCCAATTCAAATTTCGGGGCGGTGCCGGCGGCCTCCCACACGGCGCCCTCGTCCTGCTCGCCGTCGCCCAGAACGGCGTAGACCCGGGCGGGGGAATGATTCAGCTTCAAACCAAGCGCCATGCCCTGCGCCGCCGCCAGACCGATGCCCAGCGGGCCAGCGGGCATATCCACGCCCGGGGTGTGCAGCGAGGGGTGGCCCTGCAGCGGGCTGCCCGCCCGGCGCAGCGTGTTCATGGCCTCGACGGGGATGAAGCCCTTCTCCGCCAGATTGCGGTAGAGCATGGGGGCGGCGTGCCCCTTGGAGAGCACCAGCCTGTCCCGGTCGGGATCGGCGGGCGCGGCGGCGGAGACGCGCATCCGCTGCTGATAGAGCAGCGTCAGGATCTCGCAAACCGACAGACTGCCGCCGGGGTGGCCGGACTGCGCGCCGTGGATTGCTGTCAGAACGTCGATGCGAAAGCGGTTACAGAGCGTTTTCAGCTCGGCCTCCCGCTGCGGAGTAAGAGCCATATCAAAAACCATTCCTTTCCTTCGGCAAATTTTCCTTTGTAAAGCATATAACAACACTTTTGTAAAGTCAACCGAGCGCCGCGGAAAACTTGCGGTTTGAATTTATCTTCATTTTGACAATCTTTTTGCCCTCTGCGGCATTGCGCTTGCCTGTCTTGAACGGTATAATGACAGCAATGAGCTGCGCGAGAGCGCTGTAAAAATACGGAGGGGATATCATTGGGCAAGACCGGCAATCTCAATCTTTCCATGCTTTGCGATTTTTATGAGCTGACCATGGGCAACGGCTACATGGCCTCCGACCTGCAGGATCGGATAACGTATTTCGACGTGTTTTTCCGTACCGTGCCGGACGGGGGCGGCTATGCCGTGTGCGCGGGGCTGGAGCAGGTGGTGGAGTATATCCGCGAGCTGCATTTCAACGACGACGATCTGCGCTATCTGCGGAGCAAAAATATTTTTTCCGAGGAGTTTCTGACTTATCTGCGGAATTTCAAATTTACCGGCGACGTGTGGGCCATTCCGGAGGGGACACCCATTTTTCCCCGGGAGCCCATCCTCACCGTCCGGGCCCCGGCCATCCAGGCCCAGCTGCTGGAGACGTATGTGCTGCTGGCGCTGAATCACCAGAGCCTTATCGCCACCAAGGCCAACCGCATCGTGCGCGCCGCCAGAGGCCGCGCCGTACTGGAATTCGGCTCCCGCCGAGCCCAGGGCATCGACGGCGCCGTCACCGGTGCCAGAGCGGCCTTCATCGGCGGCTGCGCGGGCACGGCCTGCACCGTGTCGGACGAGGTCTATGGCGTGCCCGCCGCGGGCACCATGGCCCACTCCTGGGTGCAGATGTTCGACACCGAGTACGATGCCTTTGTGGCCTACTGCAAGACCTATCCCACCAATGCGGTGCTGCTGGTGGACACCTATAATTCGCTGAAGATCGGCGTGCCGGACGCCATCCGAGCCTTCAACGAGGTGCTGCGCCCGCTGGGTATCACCAGGTGCGGCATCCGCTTCGATTCCGGCGACATGGCCTATCTCACCCGCCGGGCCCGCCAGATGCTGGACGACGCCGGCTGGCCGGAGTGCAGGATCACCGTGTCCAACGCGCTGGACGAGCGGCTGATCACCGACCTGCTGATGCAGGGCGCCATGATCGACGCCTTCGGCGTGGGCGAGCGGCTGATCACCGCCCGGTCCGAGCCCGTATTCGGCGGCGTATACAAGCTGGCAGCCGTGGAGGACGCGGCAGGCGGGATCATCCCCAGAATCAAGATCAGCGAAAACGTGGGCAAGATCACCAACCCCGGCTTCAAAAAGGTCTACCGCTTTTACGACCGGGACACCGGCATGGCCGAGGCCGATTACATCTGCCTGCACGACGAGACCGTGGACGATTCCCGCCCGCTGTCCATC
>Ga0116170_10001204_pt1 | contig 26476 bp, 18 predicted proteins | sample AD_JPNHW1_MetaG_FD_89797 | JGI IMG/M metagenome (GOLD analysis project Ga0116170, IMG submission 89797) | Active sludge microbial communities of municipal wastewater-treating anaerobic digesters from Japan - AD_JPNHW1_MetaG | ecosystem: Engineered > Bioreactor > Anaerobic > Digestate | place... | reverse complement strand
CATCATTAAGTAAGGGAGGAACGATGAAAAAGATCATACTTCTTATTAGCCTGGTCCTGGTTCTATCTCTTCCCGGGCTGTTGATGGCAAAGCCGTTTGGTAAGACAGGAACCGTAGGTATGCAATTCCTCAAGCTCGGTATTGACGCACGCGCCATTGGCATGGGTGAAGCTTACACCGCTGTTTCTGATGATATTTCATCTGTATTCTGGAATCCTGCCGGTCTTGCACCTTCATATCAAAACCAAGCCTTTGTCTCCCACACAAATTGGCCTGCAAGCATCATGCAAGATTTCGGGGCTGCAACATTCACTAACGGTGTCCGCACGGTTGGCGTCTATGGTTCAGTCCTGCATATGGATGATATTGAGATCACCGACGAAGAGACTTTCGGACCCACCGGAGAAACCTTCACAAACAGCTCCGCGGCTATTGGAGTTGCGGTTGCCCAGCAATTCACCAACAAGTTCTCTGCCGGAGCCGGCATCAAGTACTTGCGTGAGAACCTCTACGAATACGGGATTAATAGCTATTCATTGGATCTGGGGTCGATGTACAACACCGGCTGGAAGAACATAAAGATCGGAATGGCTCTGCGTAATTTCGGTCCCGATATCCGCTATCGCGTGGACGATGATGAAGATGGCAGCAATGACGAAGATCCCTTTGATCTCTTCGATAATGACGGTGACGGCTCTATCGATGAAGATGGACCGGAACTTGACAGCAAGATCCCGCTAAGTTTCTCACTGGGGATCAGCGGTGACATCAAGCGCACAGAAGATTCATACTGGATCGCATCACTTCAGTTGGACAACGTTATCGATCGCAGTGAAACCTGGAACCTTGGCACGGAATACAAAATGGGGAATCTCTTCCTGCGTGCCGGTTATCAAATTGGTTATGACACAAATGGCTTCAGCGCCGGTGTCGGATATCAGGTACCCACTTCCTTCGGTATCTTCAATATCGATTATGCCTACACTGATATGGGCTATCTGGCGGAATCACTTCTGACCAGCGCTCACCGTTTATCTCTCAAAGTGAGATATTAATAATGAACAAGACCTATAGATAATTCAGGAGGTAAGAATGAAGAAACTCTTATTGGTCACAATGATGCTATCTCTGCTTTTAGGTATAGCTTTCGCCAAAGAAATGCTCCCCGGCGATAATAAAACCCCTGTTATGCTCAATCAGCAAGGTATCAGTGTACCCGCCACCAGAGAAGTTCCGGCTTATACTTTCACCGTCCAGCCGACTTCCCTTATTACGTCCTATTATGACTACATGATCGGTAGTTATAACGGACTTCCTCTTCGTGTGATTCCCGCGGCTCAAGGCGGCGGTTATTTCATGACCTATCATGGCAGACGCCAGCCCACTTCCACCAGAAGAGCGTTTTATTCCTATATCAACGCTGCCGGCGCAGTCATCAACAACAACGAAATTACCGAAGTGCAGAATGCCGAAGGTTATACGACTGTAGCGGTTGATCCCGTATCAGGCAAGCCAATCTATGCCTGGCACGCTAATGCCGATACCGATGCTGAATATGAAGTTCAGGTCGCAACCGATGCCTTCATCGAGCAGATCGCCGGTCTTTTCAATGACACTCAGATCGCCATCAATGGTCCCGTCACAATGGAAGCTCCCGATGGTACTGTTTCTCAAGACAACGAATTCATCTGGCCCACCGCACAGATCGGACCCTCACCCGTCAATGGGAAGCGCAGAGTCTATCTTGCAGCTCGTAACTCCGTGAGCCACACTTATGGTCCCAGCGAAAACCTCTATATCGCCTATGCTGATTTCAACGGCGACGATATCGAAATGGGCAACCCCCTCGTTTGGAGTTATACCTCGATTCCCGAAATGAATGCCTGGAACACCGATGACACCTGGCGTCGTCCTTTCCATGCCCTTACGACCGATGATGCCGGTAACGTCTATTATGTCGGTTATCACTTTGCCACAGAATCAGACGGAACCACAGACATTCCCGAGCCCGATATGGACGTCTTCATGTGCCCCAACTACGGTCAGGGAACCTGGACCCGTGTCAGCGCCAACAGCGATATCGCCACTTGGAATCCGCCTGCCACTTCCGGTGGTACAGCTGGTTACTTCGTGGATGACGCTAGCGTTCCTTACGCTAACAACGAACTGAGTTGGGCAATCTCCAATTCCAGCCATCTGAATGCTGTCGTCGATACTGCCGGCAAGATCCATACACCCGCACTTTGGGCGCTTACGACCACTGACGGTACCTACTATCCTGCAATGCAGTTTATGAAGGAATTTGTCTATGATCCCGCAACCCAGACCTTTGCCATCAATGAGATCTATCCTCAGAGAGAAGCCGGCGACACCAATGCCTGTTTCACTCCCTGGGATATGGAAGCTCCTTGGGGCGTAGTCGATGAGTTCCTGGATGATGGCGCTGGAAGCACCTATCCCGCGATCGCGACTGACTGGCCTTTCCCGCATTGGGATCAATCAGCTCATACCGATGCCATGTTCTTCCATTACAGCAACTTCAAACTCTCTGAAGTCAACGATGAGCAGATGCTCGTTTGCGTCTGGCAGAATGCCTATCGCGCTCGTATGTTCAACTACTACAGCGATACCGATTATGCTGCCTTTGCCAACGTCCCCGAGATCTACATTTCCGTTTCTCCGAACAATGGTGGACTCTGGTCCGAACCTATCGTTCTGAACAACGTCGAAACCCCCGCCATGGCTGGTATCAAGCCGATGTGGGTCTATCCCGCTGATAAAGTCATCTACACCGGCACCGACGGTCAGAATCACAAGATCGGTAAGATCGGTATCATGATGTATGATGACTACACCTGGGGCGCAAACGCCATCTCCCCTCCGTACCATCCGACTGCTGATGGCGGACGCGTGATGTTCATGGAATTGCAGATCACCTTCCCGATCGGCTCAGCCGGTAATGACAACGTGACAACTCCCGTTGTGAACCTGCTTAGCCAGAACTACCCCAACCCCTTCAATCCTGAGACCACCATCAGCTTCACCATGCCGGTCAATGGCAAAGCCAACCTTTCCGTTTACAACGTCAAAGGTCAGCTCGTCAAGACCTTGATCAATGGCGACCTGAACTCAGGTAACCACTCTCTGGTTTGGAACGGTACCGACAATAGCGGTAGCGCGGTTTCCAGCGGTGTCTATTATTACAGACTCAATGCCGGCAACCACACCGAATCACGTAAGATGGTTCTGGTAAAGTAATTAGACGATAAGCGTTCAACGCTGATCGAATAATATAGCCCCGGATATCCTCCGGGGCTTTTTTATAGATGGCCAGTTCTCGATTTATCTGTACTCAAATATGTTCAGTAAACCTCTCAAAGCCTCTAGCCTTGGGAACAAGCCCCGCGGTGACAGCCCTGTAAACACTCCGGCAGGGAAGATCATCCTGAATGATCTCCTCCCGGGTTAGAATCGTCAGATCAACGCCCGGCATGAGATCTTGCATCTTCCACATCATTTGGTTATATAACGCATACCAGTTCATTATCCCAAGAACCGGATTCTCATTTTTCAGCATCTGCAGGTAAACGCGAAGATCTTCAGCGAACCCTTCAGAAGGCTGGATATCCCTCAGGTTTCTGCTGATAAGCCGGAAGCGCGCGTTTCCGGCGCTCTCTTTGTGTTTTTGGGGTCTGCGTCTTGCCACCATTTTCCCTGCCTGCGGATGCCAGTAATAGATCAGGTCGTTCAGCTTGCCATGATAGGAAAGCTGGTCATACTTCAATGTCACTTTCATAATTCACTCCTCTACTAATATAAGGAGGGACAATTCTGCCTTTTTAGGGACAGTTTAGTCAGTTTTTTTGTAATTTATTGTTGAAATAGTTATATGGCTAAGCAGCGCAGCAAGATATGACCATCATCCCGGTATCATTTCCTGTCAGCTCAGGAAATGATACCGGGATGATACCGAAAAGTTGCCGGGAAGATCAGAAGACAAAAAAAGGAAACTGTGGTTAGTGGGTTGAACCAGTATCCCGGGAGTAGATACTCGCGATGGCTTGGCTTAGCTGGTCTTTTTCAGGAGCAGCCACATAAAGAAAGGGCAGCCGATGAAGGCGGTGACGACACCGACAGGGAGCTCAAGAGTCGTGATATTCTGGGCAATGAAGTCAGAAAAGAGCAGGAAGATCGCTCCGGTCCAGAGTGAGAGGAGAAATATCTTCTTTTGCCCGCTGGGTACGAAAAAACGGATGACATGCGGGATGATCAGACCCACAAAGCCAATTATCCCGGCGTAGGATACAACGACTCCGATTAGGATCGAGCTGACCAGGAAGATCCCGCGACGGGTTTTGGTGACGTCGATGCCCACGCTGGTGGCATAGACGTCTCCGCTGCTGATCACCTCCAGGGCGATGGATCTGCGGTAGAGCCAGGCAAGCAGGCAGAGAGAGATCGCCATCAGCCCCAGAAAGAGATACCATTCACTGCGCCCAAAGATCCTGCCAAGGTTACCCATAAGGGTGCCCAGGATCAGTAAGGTGTCCTCATGATTAAGGTACATGATCAGAGAGATCGCCGATCCAAAGAACATCCCGGCAATAACGCCGGAGATCAGAAGACGGGTGCGATCGAATCTGCCCTGTTTCTGAGCGAGTGTCCAGACGATGATCAGGGTCAGCCCCGCTCCGAGAAATCCTCCCAGAGGCATCATGGCAACGAGACCGCTCACCCCAAACAGGATCGCCCCAAAAGCACTTCCGGATGATATTCCTAAAATGTAGGGCTCCGCCAGGGGATTGGCAAGCATAAGCTGATATATCGATCCGATCCCAGCAAGGGTCAATCCGGTAAAAACAGTGAGGATCAGGCGTGGCAACCGAACTTGAAGCAGGATGTTCGAATCAGGATTGCCACAAAAAAGATAGAGCGCGATGACTCCCGTGCTGATCAACAAGAGGATGATCAGAAAGAGGGGACGGGGTCTCAAAAGTTTTTCGCTCCGGCTGCGATGGCAAATATTTCCCGAAGTCTGGTCACTCCTTGCACGATGCGCGGTCCGGCGCGTTGGATCAGATCGGGTTCGATATCTTTTTCAAAGTAGATCTGTTTGTTTTTGATCGCCGGGATATTCTGCCAGCCTTTACGACTCAATATGGAGGCCAGAGTATCCTGAGAATAGCAGATGATCACGTCCGGATTGGAATTGATCACGTCTTCGGCTTTGACTCTGGAATAGTCACGTTCCAAAGTGGGGAAGACGTTGTCACCCCCCGCGAGTTCGATTAGTTCACCCACGAAGGATTGATCCGACGCGCTCATCAGCGGGTCTCGGTAAATCTCGATGTAGACCCTAGGTCGGGTTTGTCCCGCTGTCTGCTTCCTTGTCCGCGATATAAAGCTGAGCAGGCTGTCCGTGAGAGCGAGCATTTCATTATGTTTGTCGACTATGCCGCCGATCTCCCTGATTCCCATGATCATGGAATCCAGGGATTTTGGGTAATAACTCTCGACCCTGAAGCCCAGCTTGGAGAATTCCGAAGCGATAGCTTCCTGCTCCAGAGCGGAGCTGAAGATCACGGTCGGCTTGAGGGAAATGATCTTCTCCCGGTCGAGAGCGCCGAACTTGCCGACGGATTCTATCCCGTGAAGTTCTGCCGGATAGGTGCATTCATCCGTGACCCCGACTATATCTGAAGCCGCACCAAGCGCGCATAGGATCTCGGCGATCTCCGGTGAGAGCACTACATACCTGTCTTTGTTCTCCTGTTTAGGTTTAGCGCAACCGTAAGCCAGGAGAAGAAGCAAGCTTAGGAGCCAGATCAGCTTTCGATAACTCATTATACCTCAGAAATATATCTCTTGTTGTCAGGATGCCGCATAAGCGAGCTTTGTCAAGCTGTTTGTCACGCAAGAAACTTATTGACAATAACGAGCAAATAAGCTGAAGTAGCACCAGCATAATAAAGCGGGTTTGGCCCAAAGGAGATGCCGTGCTGTCACACAAGATCTGGGATGCTGTAGTCTTGATCCTGATGCTTTCGGTCGTGCTTCTGTTTGTCGTCTCCGTAGCAAATCTGCTTATCAAGGGTAGCCTGGGTAGCTTTTTTACGGTGCTGACCATGCGGATCATAAACATAGTTTTTGGTATAACTATCTTCCTCATTATTCTGATCATGGTGATGGAAAACAGCAATCCGGTGCATACTCTGGCATGGATCCTTGTATTGGTCTATCTACCTGTGATCGGGTTCTTTCTGTATCTATTCTTTGGGAGGAACTGGCGTAAGAGCAGGCTGTTTTCGCGCAAAGGACTCTCAGATTCTCTCAGCTTGAGAGACCTTCTGGGTGATACCGATCACTCCCTGGTAAAAGGAGAGATCGCCATTAAGCTCAGCAGTCTTCTGGAGAGCAACAGCAAGGCTATCCTCAGTCTGCATAACAAGCTCCGGATCATCAGCGATACAGGAGAAGCTTTTGAGGCAATTCTGGAAAGGATCGCCTCGGCAAAACACCATATATTCCTGGAGTACTTCTCCATAGCCCGCGATGAGACTGGGAAGCGGCTCAAGCAATTGCTGATCCAGAAAGCAGTTGAAGGAGTCGAGATCAGACTTATCTATGACGATGTGGGTAGCTGGAAGCTGGGTCATCGCTACAAAGCGGATCTGCATAAAGCGGGAGTCAAGCTTCAGGCGTTCATGCCTGTCTGGATACCCTTCCTGAATAGCAAACTGAATTACCGTAATCACAGGAAGATCGTCGTGGTGGATGGCTGGTGCGGCTCTCTGGGCGGACTGAACATTGGCGACCAGTATTTGGGCAAGAGCAAGTACTTCGGCTATTGGCGCGATACCCAGCTGGAAATATTGGGAGAAGGAGCGCTTAGTCTGCAGGCGATCTTTCTCACGGATTGGTTCTTCTCCAGCCATGAGAATCTCCTCACTCTGGAGAAATTCGGGGGTTATAAACCTTCTGAGCAAGACTGGGCAAGAACCGGGGTCGAAAATAGTAAGCTACTGATGCAGATCGCCTCCAGCGGTCCGGATTCTGATCATGCCACGATCCTGCAGGTCTATTTCGGGGCGATCACCAATGCCACAACCAGTATACGGATCACCACCCCCTATCTGATCCTGAACGAAAGTCTTGTTATGGCGCTTCGCACTGCCTCCATGAGTGGTATCAAGGTACAGATCATTTTGCCCGGTAAAGCAGACCATTTTATGGTTTTCTGGGGATCACATTCCTACTATGAGATATTGCTCGAGGCGGGGATCGAGATCTATGAATACATGAACGGGTTTATCCATGCCAAGGTTCTGATCGTTGACGACGAAATTGCCTCGATAGGAACGGCAAATATGGATATGCGGAGCTTTAACCATAACTTTGAACTCACTGCCATGATCTATGATAGAGGGGCTTCCTTGCAGGCTTCCATACAATTCGATCTGGATCTGGCTCATTCGCGTCGTGTGTCGCTGGAGGAGTTTCGGCACAGATCAATCCTGAAACGCACGACAGAATCAATATGTAAACTGTTTTCACCCTTACTGTAAGGACTTGTATGCCAACGATCAGAGTCATAGGATTTGAAGCTGACCTCTTTGAGGCAGCGCTAAAAGAGATAGTGGGTCGCACGATCTTAGTATTCCCCACTCGTTCATCCGCGGGAGTTTGCGAAAAGAACAACTATCGCTACTGGTGCTTTGAAGATATTAGCTTTATCAGCATCGAAGACCTTAAGACGAGCCTGCTGAGCCTGGATCATCCGGAATTGATGGATGATAAACGGCTATTATGCCTATATCAGGCAATGGCACCTGAAATGCGGGAGTATTTTCATATCTTTGGGTTTGAGGATATTGTCACCTGGGGAGAGCATTTCTTCCGGTTTTTTGAGGAACTGGATGACGAAGAGATATCCATTGAGCATCTACGGGAAATGGAGTTATCCGGGGCTTTGAATCTGCAGGAATGGCAGGAGCACTTCCTGGCAAACATCGTCAATATCAGGGAAGCATACAGGATCTTTATCACGCAACTCGGTTATACGGACAAGATCTTCAGCCGGTGCCGGGATAATCTTCATGTGCCGGCTACGAATGCCAGATATGTCTTTGTTAATCAATACTACTATAGTAAACTGGAACGGGATATGATCTCCGAGCTCGAGAAGGCGGGAAATTCTGTTTGCGTGATCTTCCAGGGAGATCCTGAATCACTTCCATCATCCGAACTGGAGCTTAGTCCCTTGAATTTGTATCGTGTCTTTACCGGTGAGAGTTACTCTCATGCGGAGATCCATATAAAAGAGACTCAAAATGAAGATCAAATGGTCCTGGCGCTGCTTGAGGAGGTTGCCGGGCGGGACCTGGCAGGGAAGGAGCCGCAATTGCTGATCGACGCGGGCTTCAGAGAAAACGCCTATAACCGCTTGTTTGATCCTGACCTGTTTGGACTTGGTCACAATTATAGTTTTGACCGGACATTTCTATACAAGTTCCTTGTGGGGATCAGAGAGGATCTGCGCGCTCTTGCGACAAGCAAGGACGGGAAGTACATCCCTCTCAGGAACATATTCGACAGCCTCTCGGATAAACGTTTCACGCAGGTTTTTTGTGGAGAAGCAGTATCCGGCGATGAGGTGATCAAACAGCTTCTTGTCTTGACCGGAGCAGATATGATCTATGTGGATATCAATCTGGAGTTATTTGATATCTGGGAGACCGATCAGGACCTGACCCTGTTGAAACAGGTTCTTGCAGGCTACTTTACCATTCTGGAGGAATTTCTGGCGATCGGTGATCCTGATGATCTGATTCAGTTGCTGACCTCTCAGACGCTGAAACTGGACGATCTTATCAGTCCGGATGAGCTGGCTTGCGCTGATATTCCGGAACAACTAGCGGACAGGCTTGAGAACTTTCAGGCACTGTCCAGACTTGGAGTCGTGACCAATTGGCAAGATATCTTTGGCACTAAACAGGCAGAGGTTGCCGCGGGAATCCTTGAGCTTTTTATAGCCTCCCTGAAGACTGCAACGATACATAGACACAAGCTGTCTCAGAGGTCAGCTCAGTTTGAAGTGACCAACCTTCTGGATAGCAGGAACCTGAGCCGTGATGAAATAATCTTCTTCAACACAATCGAAGGAATCATCCCTTCCGCTCCTGAACCGGTATGGCTGTTCAATGAGAGACAGAGGATGATCCTCGGGCTTAAAGCTTACGAAAATATCAGAGAGTGGGAGAGATATTATTTCCTCAGGATGATCCTGAGCGCTAAAAGGGTTGATATCTATACTTATACTAATAACGACAAGGATATCGAGCCGAGTTCATTTATCTCTGAACTGCTTCACTTAAGGGATTTTGAAGCCATAGGACAGACAAGGATCATCACCGATGAAGTAGATCTCCCCGACATCAAAGGATATTATGCGGTTCAGATGAAAAACAAATCCGGGAAGTGCGCTGAAGATCCGGAAAGAGGGCTTGATCCTTCCAAGCCTGGAGACTTCTTTAATATGCCATTTGACCCTGCCCTAGATCAAATGGGTAAGAGGTATTTCTCGCTGACATATTACAGTGCGTCACAACTGCTGAGGAATCCCTTCCTCTGGTATCTGGAATACTCAGCCAAGCTGAAGGAATCCCATTACGAAGTGGAAGAAACGCTTACCAGGAAATTCTTTGGAACGTTGATTCATGATTACCTCTCGAGTCTGCTGAAGGAGATCAGCAAAGATGAACAGACTATTTGGGATGTTAAGGAACGTTTCGGAGATACCGAAGTTCTCCTCAGAGCTTTTTTGATACTATTGGAGAAACCGATCTATCAATATAAGCTACCCCAGAACTACAACTGGGATTTCTTGAGGGACGTGATCTCAACCTGTATCGCCGAAACAGTGACTTGGTTCTTCTCCAGGTTTTTACCTGAACTGCTCGGTCAGGAGCGTTTTATCCTCATTCCCGAAGACGAGAGATCGACTCGATCTGAGCTATTGGATAAAGAGCTATTTTCTCTCGATGTGGACGGAGTGACCTACGTTGTCGGTATTCATGGCAAGGCTGATTTGCGGATCGAAACTAAGAAGAAGTACTATATCGTGGATTTCAAGACCGGGAAAGTCAATACAGACCAGTTGATCTTCTATGAGCTTTGTTATTATCTGCTGGATGGCTTATCCGAAGATATCCGTCTTGAATCGGTATTTGCCAAGATACTTGAACAGGATAAAGAGCAGAAGACGTTTACAGATAAAGACAGGAACAAGTTCATCCTGGCGATGCAAGATAGGATCACTGAAGTGGTCAATAAAGGATTTGGGCTTAGCCGCAAAGCCTCAGATCGTACCTATAAGCCTGATATTACCAGAGCTGATCTGTATAGCCTGAGAATGATGGGGGAAGAATGAATACCTATCATCCCAAGATCATCACCGCGAGTGCCGGCACGGGTAAAACATACCGTCTTGCTGTCGAATACATTGCTTTGATCCTGATGTTTTTTGAGCACCCCGACTTCAAACCGGATAATATCCTTGTCCTCACATTTACCAAAAAAGCCACCGCGGAGATCAGAGAACGGATCATTGCCAATCTCAGGATCCTGTTGTCTTTGAAAAAAGATGAGAGCGGAGAAAAAGAAGGGCTGATCAAAGCGATCAGAAAGAACCTGACAGGGCAGGAGGATGCGGGTGAGCTTGAGACAAGAGAGTATAACGCGCTTTTCTCCGCCTACAGGATCATCTCCAACGACCGCAGAATGCTTCAGGTCATGACTATAGACTCCTACATCAGTTCCATATTCAGAAACATAATCAGACCTCTCAGGGGAATAGACGCATATGAACTTGATACCGAGGCGGCAAAGAAGAGGGTTCCGGACATCCTTTCTCATCTGATGAGTCCCGCCCTGAAGAAACGTGCCGATAAACTTCTGCGCAGACGGATCTCGCCTTCCCTGGATGAATACAGAGCTTTCTTCACTTCTTTGATCGACAGACGCTGGTATTACTACTTATTCACCAAAAGACTTGCTGAGCCTTCACCCACCAGTTTACAGAGACTTGCAAGGGTAGATAGTAAAAATGGATCTGAGGAACTGAAATCGGTGATCATGAGCACCATACGCGAATTCGCCTTGCTTATAGAGGAGATCTGTCAGCACGGTAGTAAAGACTATCAAGATCACTTCAACGTAGATTTCAAGTCGATACTTGGCAAAGGGCCAACTGACTCTTCGGAAATGATCATTATGTTCGAATCTCTCTTCAGCTATCCTCAAAAGCTGTATAATCTTTATAAGCAACTGATCGACGAGAAACCCAAGAACATGTATAATGGGCAGTTGGTAAGAAAGAAAGAACTCGCGGATCATAAAGAAAGATTGGTGTCGTTGCAGGAGGATCTTGCGGGTAAGCTTGCCGATTACCTCATTGTTGATCAGCTTATCCCTGAACAGAAGGACATTCTCGATATATGGGGCAGCGTCCTCGAGGAGTACGATCGTCTGGTCTATCGTCACCGCAATCTCAGCTATGACGATATATCCTGGCTCACCTTCGAAGCTCTTTACAGCGATAGCACCTATATCATCGACGCAGAAAAGTCTCAGGTTGGGAACGAGTTTTACCAGTTCCTCAGCCACAGAAGCAGGTTCATCCTCATAGATGAGTTCCAGGATACCTCTCTGATCCAGTTCAACATCCTTAAACCTATAATCGAAGAAGTGACCGCCGGAGTCGGCTCCAAGGAATTTGGCGGATTGGTCGTGGTCGGAGACGAGAAGCAATCTATCTTCGGTTGGCGTGGGGGAGAGCGAGATCTGCTGGTAAATCTTCAGCGGATAATCAAACCGGTGAACGAAGTCAAGACCGACAAGCTGGATACTTCATGGCGAAGCAGCCCCAAGATAATGAGTTTCATCAATGGTTGTTTTGGGAATGAGGAGATCAAACGACACCTCAATTCCTGTGGGATGAACTGGGATTACAATGAGATAACCAGTATGAAGCCCGGTTTGGACCCACGGAGTTCGGTGGAGTTCAAGCTGGCTAACTATAGCGCCCGGGGAGGAGACGATACTGATCTTAGTGATATCTACAGCGAATTCATCGAGACTATGGTCAGGCCAGCTTACGAAAAAGCAGGTAAGGGTAACATCGCTATCATCTGCAGAAAAAGCAGGGAGTTGAACGAACTGCAGCTGATGCTGGAGACGAGCGGTATCACAGGGGTGTTTGAGCCCAGCCAGCCGATCACTGCCCATCCTTTGGTCAAACCTCTTATAGCCTGGTTGCGATTTGTCGCGTTTAGCGATCATTACTCACTTCTGGAATTCATGCGGTCGGATTACATCAGGCTGAAAGCAGCGCCATTCAAGAGGATCGTCAATCTCCTGAGCAGTTATCAGATAAAGGGTATCGCTGAGTTTTCTTCTGAACCGCTGCTTACGGAGCTGTGGAATCTGGGGCATGAGCAGAATGGGAAGCCTGTATCAGCAATATGTTATTCAGTCATGGAAGAGTATTTGGACATGAATAATGCTAGCGAAAGGGATATGATCAATCTGCATGCTTTTCTTTCTGTGGCGCGCGACTTTGAGATCAGGAAAGCATCAAGCGGGGGAGGGATACCTGAGTTTCTTCGGTATCTCCTGGACAACAGCTCCTCTGAAACTTTACGTCAAAGGTCTTCAGAGCAGTCAGGAACACTGCAATTGATGACCATTCACAAGTCCAAGGGTCTTCAGTTCGACACGGTACTGGTTTTCTTCAATCTATCCTCCCGACCCGGAAACAAAGAGAGAACGATCAGCCACTTCATGCAATACGAAGGTGAGGCGATGGCACAGGATAACGAACAGCCGGTCAATGACTTCTCCACGATATCAGACTACGCCGTGACACTGCATTTCGAGAAACTTATCACACGTTCGAAATACCGATACCTCAGCGATTTATCAGTTAAACGCGAACAGCTTGAAGAGATGAACAACCTCTATGTCGCTTTTACACGAGCGATCAGCAACTTGGGGATTTTCTTTACCTATCAGAACCGCATGACTTGGGACGAGTATTATCAGGAAAATCTGGATAAATTCAACAAGTCTCTTTTACCCTATATCTTATGCAGTTCCTGCCGGGATTATATGTCCCGGATCGGAGAGCAACTTAGCGAGGGGCATTGGCTGATCAAGCCGGAAATCAAAGATGAAGTTCAAACCCTGAGATCTGACGATATCAAAGTTCCAGAACTTGCAGATTTCAACAAATACCTGGCTCTGCCCCACGAACCAGTTTGGAATGAATTCAGCCCAATCGAGCGCAGTGGCAAGCCCCCGCTCAAACGTGTCCGGGATAAGGACCTTTCTGGGCTGACCGGTGATCTGATTCATTACTACCTATCGTGGATCGTCAGGAACACTGAGGATGAGCATATTCGGGCTAGAGCTGCCACCTTGCGGGAATACGGATCCCTGATAAGCGCTCTGGCGATCAATGAGTTATGTTGCAGGTTACATCATCGGTTACCGGGATACTCCCAGCTTTTTGATCCTGGCTTTGATCTGATCTTCTGTGAGAAAGACGTCTGGCTGAATGACAGGGTCTATCGTATTGATCGTTTAATGGTGAATACGCGGGATAGATTGATCAGGATCGTGGATTATAAAACCGGTGGAATCTACCAGCCGGAACAGCTTCAAACATATCAAAAAGCTCTGCAAGCGCTGGACTGGGTAAAGAATATGCGCTACACTTTCAGTCTGGAGTACGTAAAGATTGATGTAGATTGAATCTGCGGTTTACCATAAAACGAAAACTTGACAGATTTAGCAGATTCAATTATGAAGATAAAAAGCCCTTGAGAGTGATAATATGTCGTCTTGGGAGATAATTGTCCATGGTCGGGTACAAGGGGTTGGATATCGCTGGCATGTATTGAGATGCGCAGAGGTGCACGAGGTTTTTGGATACGTCCGGAATCTGAGTGACGGCACTGTTATGATAATCGCCCAGGCTGAAAGTGAGCGGCTAAACCTGTTCAGCCAGTCGATATGCCAGGGAAGTACTCGGGCGATCATCACCAGAGTGGATATTACAGAATTAAGTGGATCAAAGAGTTATAATGATTTTACGATTAGATAGATTACTAAAGACTATAGTCCTGCTGCTACTGATAGGATTACCACTGCTCCTTTCAGCAGTAGTGTACCAGTATCACACGGTAAGAAAGGGTGATACTCTCTATGGACTAAGTCTAAAATACAATGTCTCGGTCGACAGACTCAAAAAAATCAACAATCTTAAAGACGATAGACTATCCATCGGGCAGAGCCTAAAGATCAAAGAAAAACCTACTCCTGCCCCCAAGCCAAAACCTAAACCCACCCCAACTCCAGCGCCAGCTCCCGTTACGACGGCTCAGACGCCCCCCGAACGCCCCTCGAACGCCTCAGGTACGGTTGCCGAACAACCGAACGCTGAGCCTACTGCCACTGCTCAACCACTGAGCGAGGATTATTACTACACAGTGAAGCAGAGCGACGGGCTCTACAGGATAGCGAAGGATCACAATCTGACGCTGCCGCAGTTGCTCGCTCTAAACGGATTTAAAGACAGCACGCAACCGATAAAACCCGGAGATAAGCTGATCATCAAAGATCCCGGTGGCAACAGACTGCCCAGAACGGATGCCATTCCTAATAGAGCAGCCACAGATCAGGTTCAAGCCAGCTCAAGCCCCGCGGATACAGTCGAGATCACAAAAGTTCATATCGTCCAACCCAAGGAAAACCTTTATCGGATCGCATTGTTGTACGGAATGACGGTCGACGAGCTAAAAAAGAAGAATAATCTCGAGAGTGACGATATTAGCGTGGGGCAACGGCTCTATATTGTCGGTACTCCAAAACAGATGCCCGGGAATCAGACCGTGATTTCCTCCGGAGCTCCGGCAGTGAATGGGAAAGATAGAACTGACCTTATCATGCCGATAACCGGAAAGGTCACATCTCCTTATGGTATCAGAGGCGGGAAACCGCACAAGGGAGTTGATATTGCCGCCAAAACCGGTACTCCGATCTATGCTGTTTTGGATGGTACGGTTGTTTACGCCGGCGTTCAAGGCGGATATGGGAATGTTGTTGTGCTGGAGCATCCAAACTTTGTCATGACTTTGTACGCTCATAATGAACGCATTTTAGTTAAGGTCGGCGATGTCGTCAGCAAGGGGCAACAGATCTCAACTTGCGGATCCACAGGGGATTCTTCCGGTCCGCACTGCCATTTCGAATATCGTGTTAAGGGAAAACCGATAAATCCCAACCGGGTTTTACCGATCAACTGATGGATAAAGAAATATGGTGACCGAGGATCATGAATAGGACTTCACGAGAGAGTGTCTTTGCCGACAAGGCTTTGCAGCATTACCTGCATGAGATTTCCAAGTTCAAGACACTTACCCGGGAAGAGGAGCAGAATCTCGCGCGACGTGCCAGAGACGGGGATCAAGACGCGATCAATGCGCTGACCCAGGCAAATCTGAAGTTCGTCGTCAAGATCGCCTCACGTTTTCAAAACCGGGGTTTGTCCTTATCAGAGCTCATCAGTGAAGGCAATATCGGACTGATAAAGGCGATCGAGAAATTTGACCCTGATAAGGATATCAAACTCATATCCTACGCTATCTGGTGGATAAAACAGCGTATTATGCTGGCAGTCTCAGAAAAGAGCTCACTCATCAGGGTGCCAATGGGTAAATCCTCTTCCGCGCATAAACTGAAGGCAACTGAGGACAAGATATTTACCGCGACAGGTGAGATCGCGACGTCGGAAGAACTCATGGACAGGATGAATCTTGCCGAGAAATCTATCGACCAGTTACGGATCCAACACATTGAAACTACTTCGTTTGACGACATCCTTCAATCCGGAGACTATCAGGATTATACCACGAAGGATATGTTTGAAGATAAAGATCTTGTTGACCCCCAAAGGATATTCTATCGTGACAGGATCCAGGAAAAACTGCACAGCGCGATCGAAAAACTCGATGATAGGGAAGCTGATATCATCCGTACTTATTTTGGATTGAACGAAAGCCACGAATCCAAGAACTTTGCCCAGATCGCCGAAGTTATGGGGCTATCCCGTGAACGGGTCAGACAAATTCAAAAAGAAGCACTGAAGAAGATACTCCATGAACTGCAGCCGGATGAGGATGCGTTCGTGGATGATTTCATCGAAACCTACAATTACTAGATACTGGAGCCCGCATGTTTAAAGATTTCAATGAAATGATGGAAAGCGTCAAAAAGAGACGTAAAGGCACTGTAGTGATCGCCGCGGCACAGACGGAATCTGTTTTAGATGCCGCGATACTCGCAAAACGGGAAAACCTGGCTGATTCGTTATTGGTCGGGGATAAACTAGCTATCCTGAATCTCCTAGAGAAGCTTGCTCCTGAATATCGCGACAGCTTCGAGATCATTGACACCGGTGCAGACCTATCACTGGCGGCAACAACTTCAGTGAAACTGATCCATGAAGGGAGAGGAGATCTGATCCTCAAAGGGAAGACTGAAACCGCTTTGCTCCTCAGAGCAGTGCTTGATAAGGAAAAAGGTCTGAGAGTATCTGAGGTGATATCAGATGTTCTTGCCTATGAACACCCTGACGGATTGGTCCTGATGAGCGATGGGGGGATCAACCTTGCTCCTGAGCTGGCAGATAAGGTCGCGATAATCAAGAATGCGGTTCAGGTCGCTCATGGTATGGGCGAACCAAATCCTAAGGTTGCCCTTCTATCCTTTATTGAGACTGTCAACCCCAAGGCGCAATCAACGGTTGACGCAGCGCTGATCAGCAAAATGAGTGAACGTGGCCAGATTCCCGGATGTGAGATAGATGGTCCTTTGGCTTTCGATCTCGCCATCGATCCCGAAGCGGTGAGGATCAAGGGGATTAAGTCCAAAGTTGCCGGTCACGCGGATATCGTTATAGTGCCCAATATTGAGGCAGGTAACCTCTATGGAAAGATCGTGTCATTGTATTGCGGTTTCCGGGTCGCGCATTTTGTTGTTGGTACGAAAGTGCCAATTCTGATACCATCCCGTGCGGATACCGGCGAAAACAAGATGCTGTGCATGGCGATGGCGTTATCCTGCATGAAAGACTAGATGAACTTCAGGATCATTCAGCTGGGTAAGACCAAGGAAGCCTGGCTGCAAATGGGGATCAACGAGTATGTAAAGAGGATCGGGGCTTTCGTTAAGCTGGAGATCGTCGAATTGCCGGATGTAAGCCTGAAAACGGCTGGAACGGCTGATGTCGTTAAACAAAAAGAAGCAGAGGTTATTCAGAGTAAACTTGATACAGAAGATTATGTGATCTTGCTGGACGAAGCGGGCGAGGGCAAAACTTCGCTTGAGTTTAGTTCGTTTCTGAGTAGTTTATACACAAAAAAGCATGTTGTATTTGTCATAGGCGGTGTTTACGGTTCTGCCGAAGCGCTTAGGCAACGGGCAAATATCTGCCTGAGCCTTTCGCCTTTGACGTTTACGCACAGGATGGTTCGCCTGATACTTGTGGAACAGATCTACAGAGCCTTAATGATTCAGGCAAACCGTTCGTATCATTATTGATAGAGGAACCCATGACGACATTACTAATAAGCTCGACAATAGAGAATTTCGGCGCTGCGATGTATCTGATGCTGCAGGGAATGGCAGGTATTTTCATATTCATGATCCTGTTCTACCTGCTGATCTTTGGATTGGAAAAGATCTTCCAAGAGAAGAAAGAATGAAGAACCGATTTGCTTTGATTCTAGCCCTGGTGTTCCTGTCTCTCAGCGGCTTCGCGGAGGTCACGGTTCTGACCAGGAGCCCCTCTCTTATTACAGTGAGTTTCACGATAGACGCTTATAATCTGTCTGACACAGGTGACTTTCAAGCACTGAGCAGCAGTGAGATGAGTTCACGTCTCGAAGTTGGAGCACCGGATATTCCTTACTCAGAATTCAAGGTTGGAATCCCTTTTGGGGCAGTGGTAAAGACCACCGTCGAACAAACTACTCAGGACAGAATTGCCCTGGTTAAAAGATTGCGCCCGATTCCCAGGGTTATAGAAGCAGACGGGATATCCCAGAATCTGTATGCCCCAGACCCAATCAAATACAGCACCGGTTCCGGGGAGTTGCTTGTCAGTCTCCCGGTCACCTCATTCAGGGGTTACAGCTTTATCCCCATAGAGATCCATCCCTTTGCTTATGATGGAGATAGGTCTCTGATCGTTACCCGTGAAGCCATCCTCAGGATCGAGATCCTGGGCGAGACAACCAGGCACACTCCCGGTGAAACTGATGAACTGGCTGATGTGATTCTGGATCAGCTGATCAACCCATCAGACGCGAAGTACTGGTATCAGGAACTTCGCCCCGCGATCAACTACGCCGATTTTGGCCTATCCGATTGGTGGGTCAGGATCGAAACAGACAAGGATGGACTATTCAAGATCAGTCCATCACAACTAAGTTCACTTCCACTTGCTGATATTGATCCCAGAAGCTTTCGTTTGTTTACGACCGGAGGCGCGGTTATCAGTTCCGTGGTAGTCCAGCCCGGACCGGCATTTGTGGAAACTGCCATCCAGGTCATTGGAGAGAGCGACGGGGCTTTTGACAGCTCCGATTACATCGTGTTCTTTGGAACGGACAGGAACGGCTTGGAGCAGAATCTAAACGTAGGCACGGGTCATTATAATAATCCTTATTCACAGAACACCGTTTACTGGTTGACTTTTGGAGGTGAGTTTTCCGGCTCACCGAAGAGGATGACCGTTAGTTCTCCTGAGACATCCTGGGACCAGAGCATCAATTCCTACACGGAAACTCTTCGCATGGATGAGGAACGTTACCGCCGGGACATTCATGGTTTTGACTGGTACATGACCAGGTTCTTTGGCTATAATACAGCGGACTATCAGTTCACGATAAACCTGGAAAATGTCGATACGACGAAGGCACAAGCTTTGAGTTTCTCGATCATCCAGGAGAACATCGATTCATTTACAACTCATAACATGTCCGTATATATCAACGATGTGCCTATAGTTAGCAGCACGACCACCGGCTCGATCATCTTCACCTGGTCAGCGACTTCAGAATATCTGTTCAATAAGATGGTCACAGGCTTCGTGAACGGTCCAAACACACTTAAGATCAGAATACTCAGGTCCGGGACGGTCAACTACTTCCTCGATTATATCAAGCTGGATTATGGAAGAACCCTGATTAAACAAGCAGGTCAGTTCTTTATTCGCGTTCCCTCCGAATACCCTCTTCAGAAGGTAAAGTACAACTTGACAGGAGATTCTAATGGAACAAGCCTCTATAAGATAAACAGCCTGGATAATATCGATGTCATACCCTTGCAGAGTGATTACTACGTGACTATGGGTGCCGCGAATATCCCGCAGTTTATCCTGAAGCCACAGGAATTGTATACCCCTGCCTCCATTAGCTTGTATCAGGTTCCTGATCTGGTAACCAACCTTTCGCAGGTGGATAATGTCATCATCTGTCCAGCCGAATTTGCCGGTTCAGCTCAGACTCTCTCTGATCTCTATATGCAGGTATATGGGAAACGTAGCCTTGTTGTGGATCAACAACAGATCTTCGATCAGTTCAACGGAGGTCATCCTGATCCGATGGCGCTGCGCCAGTACTTGCGCTTCGTTTATCACAACGCACCATCTCCGCGTCTGTCTTCACTGACCCTGCTGGGCATAGGTACGATCGACTGGGTGAATACGTCCGGACTCGCTTCCGAGCGTAACAAGGTCATTCTCTTCCAAAGAAATGATGACGTCTCCGATGACTGGTTCGGGATGCTGACGACTTCTTCATACCCTGAAATTGCCATAGGGCGCTACCCGGTTCGGAACCAGACAGAGCTGAACATCATGCTTAATAATTTCCGCAGCTATACACAGAATCCTCAGCCAGGCTGGTGGCAAAACTCCATGGTATTCCTGGCTGACGACCTCTATAATGGCCCCAATTCACCTTATGAAGATATTCACACGGATGATATGAATCAGGCAGCGGGCATGATGAACCGAAGCGTTCTGATCGACAAGATCTTTGCCTGGGACTATCCCTATGATGAATTCCAGAATAAGCCCGGAGCCAGGGACGCGATGTTTACCGCCCTGAATGACGGGCGTTTGATCTGGTACTACATCGGCCACGGTTCGTATGACAAGCTTGGTGCGGAAGATTATATGAATGGCGCTACCGATATGGGACGATTTACCAACCAGGGGAAGCAGTCTTTCTTCATCGCAGCTTCCTGCAAGGTCGCCAATTTTGACTACTGGGGCTTTGACAGCCTGGCTCAGAAAGTAGTTCTGCGCAACAATACGGCATCTATAGCATCCTGGGCTGCTACGCGGATCACCTATCCGACCCTCAACGACGATCTGATGAAGCTGGCGCTCGACAGGATGGTGAATAAACGTAACCCGGTCGGGAACGCAATTCTCAGTGCCAAGGTCAGCTATACACTCGATAGCACCAATGAACTGGTCTATGTGCTTTTGGGAGATCCTCTCCTGCACATCATGCCACCTGAAAGGGATAGCACTATGTCCGTGACGGGCGTCGGGGAAGATAAATCCTCACTCCGTTCACGCCAGATAGCCTTGGTAAACGGCAGGTTTTCCACCGAAGGATTAAATGGAGAGGCTGAGCTTGTAGTTTATGACACGGACAGACTCTATAATCTTGACAACGTTCACGTTAGCCAGCGAGGTACAAAGCTCTTCCGGGGCAAGGTTCAGGTTCAAAATTCTCAGTTTTCAGGAGGATTCATCGTACCTGATGATGTGACCAATGGCACTACAGGCATCGTGATGGCGTATTTCTGGGATCCATCAGTAAAAAAGGGATATGTCAGCTATCACTCTCCTCTGTCTCTCTCAGATGAAGCAATGGCAGTCATCAATGATTCAGCTCCCACGATCGGATTGTATCTGGAGAGCCTTGATTTCAGAGCCGGCGATACGGTTGGCTCAACGCCGGAGCTGATCGCAAGAATATCGGACGCCAATGGGATCAACATCACCGGTAGTTCAGGTCACAATATACTCCTAGTGATCGATGACGCGATCCAGCCTGTTTCTGTGACGAATTACTTTGCCTACAATGTCAATTCTTACACGGATGGAACATTGGTCTATACCCTGCCTGAGCTTGCGGAAGGTCCTCACGCTCTGCAGCTTATCGCCTTCGACGGATTCAACCTGCCCGCAGTAGCCACGACCAACTTTGTCGTTCACAAATCAGGCGAGTTGAGTCTGGAACGGTTCCTGATCTATCCCAACCCCATGGAAACCGAGACAGCCTTTACCTTCCTCCTCTCCGATGCCGCGAATCTAAAAATATCAGTTTATACCGTCACAGGCAAAAAGCTCAGAACTCTTGAGTCAAATGGCAGGGAAGGCTTCAATACGGTAAAGTGGGATGGGAAAGACGACCAAGGACACCGTCCCGCGAACGGCACTTACTTCGTGAAGATCAAAGCAACCGATTCAACCGGGAAATCGACCGAGAAAACAGAACGACTCGTGATCTATAAATAACCCTAAGGGAAGATAATGAAACTATACAACACCATGACCAGACAGAAAGAGGAGTTTCGCCCGCTCATAGATGGAAAGCTCTCCCTCTATGCCTGCGGTCCGACCGTCTACAATTACTTTCACATCGGCAATGCCCGCGCCTTTCTCTTCTTTGACGTTGTTCGCCGCTACTTCGAGTACCTAGGATATGACGTGACCTACGTGCAGAACATCACGGATATCGATGACAAGATCATTGCCCAGTCGATCGAAGAGGGCAGGGATTTTTCTGAGATAGCGGGAAAATATACCAATGCCTTTCTCGAGGATAGCCTCGCGCTGGGGATCAAACCTCCGACGGTGCAGCCCCGTGCCACAGAAGTCATACCCGAGATCATCGATCTGATCGCCCTCCTTGTGGACAAGGGCTTTGCCTACGAATCAGAGGGAGACGTGTATTTCTCAGCTTCTTCGCTTCCGGACTACGGCAGCCTTTCCGGAAAGAAGATAGATGAACAACTAGCGGGAGCTCGAGTGGAAGAGAACACCCGTAAACGCCACCCCGCCGACTTCACACTATGGAAGAAGAGTAAACCCGGGGAACCTGTCTGGAATAGTCCCTGGGGAGAAGGACGACCTGGTTGGCACTCCGAGTGCGTTATCATGGGGCAGAAATACTTGGGGCAGACTTTTGATATCCACGGGGGCGGGATCGATCTTGTCTTTCCGCACCATGAGAATGAGCTTGCCCAAGCTCGCGCCATAACAGGGAAACCTCTGGCTAATTACTGGATGCACAACGGCTTTCTCAATATTGAAGGCGAGAAGATGTCCAAAAGCCTCAATAACTTCTTTACGGCGAGAGACATCTTGGCGCAGTATTCCCCCGAAGCTATCCGCTTCTTCTTCCTGAGTAAGCATTACCGCAGTCCCATAGACTTTAACAGAGAACTGATCCTCGAATCAGACCGCGCGGTCAAAAACCTCTACGGCGCGATCAAATCTGTCTATACCAAGATACCCGCGACATTTGATGATCTGAACACCGCCGCTGAAGCTGAATTCCGCTCCGCGATGGACGATGATTTCAATACCGCCAGGGCTATCGCCGTGCTCTTCGATCTGGCAAGATCGGCGAAGAATGAGACGCTTTCCGGAGTCGCACGCGAACAGGCTGCAACGACCCTGATCAAGCTTGGTAGGGTTCTTGGCTTTTTCCGAGAACTTCAGCAGAGCCTGGAAGATAAGACCCCTGATCTGTCCCGTCAGCTGATCGATCTGCTGATATCCTACAGACTTGAAGCCCGTGCTGCCAAAGACTGGGCTAAGAGCGACAAGATCAGGGATGATCTCGCCGTTCTAGGCATCCTGATCAAAGATACAAAAGAAGGCAGCACCTGGAATATAAAGGAGTAAGATATTATGAATAAGAATAAGAAATACATCCTCTTCGGACTGATCGCCCTGATCATCCTTATCATCGCCCTGTTCTTCCTTCTCAGGGGCGGAGTCAAGACCCCGGAAAGCATCGCTTTCGATGGACAGACAAACAGCTTCCTCGTATCCAGCACCAAGGGTAAAGCGATCTATAGCATGGATCTCAAGGGCAAACTTACTCCCTTCCTCAAGGAAGGCTTCAAGGCTCCGCGAGGTATCCTGCTCAGCGCGCCTTATCTCTATGTGGCAGACGTCGATCACGTTCTTACGATCGATCTGCCCTCCCGCAAGATCGTAGCCAGCATTCCTGTCGACGGCGCGAATATGCTCAATGACATCGCTATGGATGAAACAGGCAGGCTCTTCCTGACTGACACGACCGGTAACGCGATCTTCGTTCTCGAGCCGGGAACCAAGAAGCTTATCAAGCTTACCGATCCTTTGCTGAAGGCTCCCAACGGGATAGTCTTCGACGGTCCCCGGCATCAGATGCTCGTTGTGTCCTACACCAAGCAATCGCCCATCCTCAGTCTTGACACTCAGAAACTCTATCTGTCCAAGTTCATGGACACGATCACGTCTGATCTGGACGGCATCACGATCGACGATAAGGGTCGCATCTATTTTAGTTCCTGGGCTGAACAGGTTATATATGTCATCCCTCAGGAGCAGAACCGGGTCGAGATATTTAAAAGTGAACTCAAGTCCCCAGCTGATATCTACTACCACGCTCCGACCAATGAGATACTTGCGCCACTCTGGACTAAGAATAAGATCATCCGCTTCAATCTGGATTAGTCATCCACTTCAGGCATGAATCCCGATATCATCATAGAGACTGATTCTGTCATCAAGCGTTTCAGATCCGTGGATTCCTTTGACCGGGAACTGAGGATCTATCAGTTATGCCTACCATTTGTTCCACGACTGATCAGCTTCAGTGGGACAGAGGAGATAGTTCTGGAGAGGATACCGGGGATTCCCTATCTGGATGATCGTGAGTTCTTTGATCCATTTCTTTTGGGGCAGACCATCGCGTTGTTTCATCAAGCAACCAGTTCCGGGGATAAATGCATCTGCCACATGGATAACAACCCGAAAAACATCCTCCGGAGTGAAGCTGGCTATTTCCTCATAGACTTCTCCGAATCCGGCCTTGCGTATCCGGAAAGTGATCTGACTCACCTACTGCTCTTCTGGATCGGGCATTTCCCGGATAAGGATCTCCTGATCCATACAGCCGCATTGATCCAAGGTTACTCCTCGATCCGATCACTGAATCAGGAGCACTGGAATACCTATATCGGAGAAAGTTACGATCGTTTCGTTTCACGCCGTGAGCAATATGGGAAACCGCTCTCAGCCATACTTTCAGACAGGACGGCTACAGAACGTCTTCTGAGATTGTGATTAGTTCAGGATTCTTTGCACTAAACTCTTTCGGTTCAGCGGGATGTTGATCTTTCCCTGATCAGTTCCGCCATGATGCTTATCGCTATCTCATAAGGGGTCTGCGAGCCGATCGGCAGCCCAATGGGAGCGTGCACCCGTGCCAATCTATCAGCGTTGATCCCCTGTGCCAGAAGTCTGTCAAAGGTCTCTTTCACCTTTTTCTTCGATCCGATCATGCCCAGATACTTACATTCCAGATCAAGGCACTGCTCCAGCACAGCCTTGTCGTGAGCGTGGCCGTGAGTCATGATCACGACGCTGGGGTTCTCATCTTTGATCAATGAAATCATATCACTATAATCAGAAAGCTCAGTACGGCAACCAATTAAGCTCTTAGCCTCCTCCAGAACATCCTGCCTGTCATCGATGATCATGACTGAGTATCCGGTCAACTGCGCCAATTGTGCCAATGCCTTGCCGCAATGACCACCACCGATGATGTATAGACTTTCGCTCAGATGCAGAGGTTCAATAAAGACAGATGCCTGACCACCGCAGATCATGGATGTTTGGATCGAGCTTCCGGATTCCTGAGTGGAGGTCAGCGATGTGCCGAGATCGTAACTCAGGTTGATTGGCATCTTTGGTCTGTGCTCACGGACATAGTCAATAATATTGTGTTCCATCTCACCTCCGCCTAGATTGCCAAAATAGAGGTCAGTGTTTCCGATGCAGGCTTTCATTCCCATCCTTGCGGGAGTCGAACCATCCGTTTGGATGACTGTGGCTTGCCATAGAGGAATATTTGTTTCTAAAAGGGATTCGATCCTCAGGTAGTAATCGCGGTTATTCATGGTGCGCTCCTCGTTCCTTGATGAGTATTCTGACCAGACAGGATTGGAGATCTCCGTTCTTCAATGTCTTTTTCCAGCGGTTTCTGAGCCGGAGTTCAGTGCTGAGTTCATCGCTCCCGCAGAGGATATAAGCTGTTCCTCCTATGCAACTTGCCCTGAGCCAGGCACCGAGCTCACGATATAGGGAAGGTGCCTGTAATTCCGAGCCAAGCCTTACGCCATAGGGCGGATTAGTGATGATCGTGCAGCCCTCCAGACCAACGAGGTCTTGAAACTTCGATCGCGTGATCCTGACATTCCTACCACCCGGCAGACAGCTAAGGTTAAGGCTTGCTGTCTCAACCATGTCTGACGAGATGTCCGAGCCGGAGATCAATCCCGAAGGCAGTTCTCTGATCTGCGAATCCGCTTCTTTCACGATCTTTGTCCAGGTCTCAGGATCAAAGTCCGGCATGAACCGTATCGCGTTATGTTTTCGAAGCTTTCCTGCCGGAATCCTGCAGTAGCTCATCAGAGCTTCCGCAAGCAGAGTGCCGCTGCCGCACATCGGGTCATAGAGTTTTGTTTCGCCATCCCAGCCTGAGAACCTGACGACTGCTGCCGCAAGGGTTTCCTGCAGAGGTGCCGCACCTGCCGACCTGCGATAGCCACGCTTGTGCAGACTTCCACCACCAATGTCCAATGATATTGTCGCCTCGTTTCTGTGAATATGCAGATTGAACAGGATATCCGGCTCCTTGGCGGAAAAGTCCGGCCTGGCGTTGTATTTTGCCCGGAATCTGTCACAGATGGCATCTTTCAGGATCTGTCCGGCATAGAGCGAATGCTTGATCTGCGAGTCTGAAACGTTGCTCTCGATCCCAAAACTGTCTGTCAGCTTGAACAGAGCTGTCCAATCGATATTCTTGACAGCTTGATCGTAGAGGTACTTCTCGCTGTGAGTGGGGAAGCTGAGCAGAGGCGCCAGCAGTCGCTGAATGATCCTGCTCTGATAGAGAACCTTATAGAAAACAGGTGTCGTTGCGGAGAAGTACAATCCGCGTGGCACTTCCCGATAGACCTCAGCGCCAAGTTCAGTAAGTTCCATCCTCGCGACATTCTCCAGACTGCCCGCCACCTGAGCGAAGTATTTATGATGTTTTTGATATTCCAT
>Ga0116170_10001201_pt1 | contig 26488 bp, 24 predicted proteins | sample AD_JPNHW1_MetaG_FD_89797 | JGI IMG/M metagenome (GOLD analysis project Ga0116170, IMG submission 89797) | Active sludge microbial communities of municipal wastewater-treating anaerobic digesters from Japan - AD_JPNHW1_MetaG | ecosystem: Engineered > Bioreactor > Anaerobic > Digestate | place... | reverse complement strand
GCCGAAGACCTGTATGGCGCTCTTAACACTTACGAAGCAATAGAGACGCAAAACCCGCATGCCACACATAACTATCTTGTCATGGGGCCGTGGTCACACGGACAGTGGGCATTTGGTTCGGTAAAAAATCTTGGAAATGTTTACTGGGGACAGGATGCAAATAAAAAATATCAAAGTCTTGAAAGGGCTTTCTTTAATTACTATCTGAAGGAAAAAGGGCAATCGGAACCTGCCGAAGCTACAATTTTTGTCACCGGATCGAATGAATGGAAAGACTTCACCGAATGGCCGCCAAAGAACGTTACTGCAAAGAACCTTTATTTCCACTCGTCTGAAAAGGCCTCATTCAGCTCTCCGTCAGGAAAGGCTGAGTACGATGAATACTGCTCTGATCCGATGAATCCCGTGCCATATACAGAAGATGTTCATACAAACCGCACCGAAGCATATATGACCGATGACCAGAGGTTTGCCTCACGCAGGCCTGATGTAATGGTTTACCAGACTGATGTTCTCAAAGAAGATATAACTGTAACCGGACCTGTCGTTGCTGACCTTTTCGTATCCACAACAGGAACCGATGCCGACTATGTAGTAAAGATCATAGATGTCTTTCCTTCTGATTTCAAATATGAAGACGAGGATACCAAATATCCGATGGGAGGATACCAGATGCTTGTCAGGGGAGAGGTATTCAGGGGAAAATACCGCAACAGCTTTGAAAAGCCCGAAGCCTTTGTTCCGGGGAAAATAACGGAGGTAAAATACCAGATACCCGATATCGCACATACATTCAAAAAGGGACACAGGATAATGGTGCAGATCCAGAATTCATGGTTCCCCCTTGTTGACAGGAATCCCCAGAAGTTCGTTAATATTTATAAATGCAGCGAGGCAGATTTCCAGAAGGCAACACAAAGGATTTATCACGACGCAGCAAATGCATCGCATGTAACTTTAAGCATTCTGGAATAAATATCATTTTCTGCAAAACCGAACATTAAATTTCTTTATTTTGTTTAATCAACAGAACAATATTCAATTCACTATATCATGGCAAAAAGAACCATATCGCGCAGACAGTTTATGGCCACAGTGGCCGCCGGAGCAGGATCGGTAGTCATGGGAAAGACAGCTTTTGCCGCAACCGCGGCATCTTTGCCTGCTTCATATGATCCCTTCTCGACGGTTACACTCGGAAAGACAGGAATAAAAACCACATTACTCGGAATGGGTACAGGTTACAGCGGATATAACCGTTCCTCGAACATAACAAGGGCCGGCGTGGCCGAATCTCTTATAAAAACAGCATATGAAAAAGGGATCCGCTATTTTGACTGTGCCGACAGTTATGGAACACATCCGTTTACAAAAGCTGCACTTAGCGGTATCCCCAGGGAGAACTACGTTCTCGGAACAAAAATGTGGATCACCCAGGGAGGCATTCCGGAAAACGAAAAAGGATTCCCTGAAGTCGTCATCGACAGGTTCCGGCGCGAACTGAATACAGATTATCTCGATCTGGTACAGCTGCACTGCATGACCGAGGGAGACTGGACAGAGAAGTACAAAAGACATATGGATGAGCTCGAAAACCTAAAGGCAAAAAAAGTGATAAGGGCACATGGCGTTTCCGTACATTCCTTCGAAGCACTAGAAGCTGCAGCTGCATCACCATGGGTCGATGTCATACATGTAAGGATCAATCCGTTCGGGGAAAATATGGATAAGAAGGATGCATCGCTTGTTGTACCTGTGATCGAAAAATTCCATAAGGCCGGTAAAGGTGTAATCGGGATGAAACTCATTGGCGGCGGACGCCTTAAGGATGATCCTTCCAAAATTGATGAGTCGCTCAGGTTCGTACTTGGTCTGGGAACAGTAGATATGCTTATTATAGGTTTCGAAAAGCCTGAACATATCGATGATTATGTACGCCGTATAAGGGGAGTTCAGAAGTCCTGATATTAAGGCCTTGGGCCGTACAGTATACCATGGTAAACATTCAGACAATACCTGTATCATGACCGGAAAAATACAATTGCTTCCAGTTATCCTGTTTGCCCTGCTGCCTGTAACAGGTTTCACCCAGGAAGGCGGTCTTTCGTCAATCCTTGAAGAGGGAAGCCAACTTGAAAAGCTTGCCGGAGATTTCAGTTTTACCGAAGGACCGGCAGCCGATAAGGCAGGAAACGTCTATTTCACCGACCAGCCTAACGACAGAATAATGGTGTGGTCGGTCGACGGCAAACTTTCGACATTCATGCAGCCATCAGGACGGTCGAACGGGCTGTTTTTTGACAAGGAAGGCAATCTGTGGTCGTGCGCCGACGAGAACAATGAACTCTGGATGATAAGCCCCGGAAAAGACATCAGCAAATTGATCAGCACCTATGATGGAAAGCTTTTCAACGGCCCCAACGACCTGTGGGTCGCTCCCGATGGTTCTGCATTTTTCACTGACCCATTCTACCGGAGATCATGGTGGAACCATACTGAAAAGCCTCAGGAAAAGCAATGCGTATATTATCTTGCTCCCGACCATAAAACCGTAAAGCTGATCGCCGGCGACCTGAAACAGCCCAACGGCATCATTGGGACCACCGACGGCAAGACATTGTATGTTGCCGATATCGGAGACAACAAGACCTGGGTTTACCGGATCAATGCTGACGGAACCCTTTCGGATAAAAAGCTCTTCTGCGAGCTGGGGTCCGACGGAATGACGACAGATAAAAAGGGAAATATTTATATTACCGGAAAGGGCGTAACGGTTTTCGACAAAACCGGAAAGAGACTCGGTAATATTTCTGTTCCTGAAAACTGGACAGCCAATGTTTGCTTCGGAGGAAAAGACAGGAAAGAACTTTTTATTACGGCAAGCAAAGGATTATACAGGATAAGAACCAGAGTAAGGGGCGCTTACTGAGATCTTCGACGGTTTCGGGAATAATCTTTTTACTGCTTTTATTTTATTCGTGCAATAAAAATATCTATTATTGTAACCTGATTTAGAATTTGTGTTACAGGAATTACCATTAAATTTATTCAAACAGGTTGTGATGGAAGGAACAAGAAGAGCTGATATAAAGCCCGGAATTGATGTAATGGTTGAACTTGTTGAGGACAGGCATACCGGAAGGCTTACCGGAGGAAAGGTAAAGGAGATAGTTACCACTGCCCCTAATCATCCTCACGGGATCAAGGTTATACTTGAAAATGGATTGGTCGGACGTATCAAAAGAATTATCCAGTCGAATTGAATTATAACAACCTGCATGATGCAGGTTCTTCATAATCGGACTGAATTTCTAACTAAAATCCAAAGATCATGAAATATGAGGATTTTATTATTTCTGCTTTAGGAAAAGGAAGTGTTGTTTCTCCTCTGAGAACACCTCAGCGGGAAGACAGTCCCGTTTACAAGTTCGTCCGCGAAAACGAGCGGGTCCTATATGAAATCGCGCTTGATGACTTTCTCAGATATAAGGAAAGCGGTGAGACACCCATCTCGTTCGAAAAGGCAGGACCAAAAGAGACTATCTTTTTTGAACCTGCAAAAACCAAGGTCGCAATAGTGACCTGCGGAGGATTGTGTCCGGGTTTCAACAACGTGATCAGGGCTCTTGTCAACCAGCTGGTTTACAGGTACGGAGTAACCCGCATCCTTGGCATCCAGTACGGTTATGAGGGACTTATCCCCAAATATAATCATGCGGTTGTGGAACTCACAGCTCCGATGGTGAGCGACATTTACCAGTCGGGAGGCACAATCCTCGGAACATCAAGGGGAAACCAGGATGTTGAACAAATGGTTGACACGCTGGAGATACTTAATATCAATGTCCTTTTCTGCATAGGAGGCGATGGTACGCTGAGAGGAGCTCATGCAATTTCCAAGGAGATCGAAAAACGCAGGCTTAAAATCGCCGTTGCAGGCATTCCCAAAACAATTGACAATGATATTGATCTCATTCAGAAATCGTTCGGATTCGAAACAGCATTTTCAATAGCCAACGATATAATCAGAAATGCCCATAATGAAGCCCACGGGGCATATAACGGCATAGCCCTGGTAAAGCTTATGGGCCGCGATTCGGGATTCATTGCCGCCAGCGCCGCCCTTGCAATACAGGAGGTAAATTTCGTACTTATCCCTGAAGTTCCTTTCGACCTCTACGGACCGCGCGGCTTCCTTAAGATTCTAAGGAAACGGCTCGAGGAAAGGCATCATGCAGTGATTGTTGTTGCCGAAGGCGCCGGCCAGGAATTCTTCGAGAATGAAGAGGCGGAAAAGGATGCTTCGGGAAATATTAAACACAAGGACATTGGCATATACTTAAAGGAAAAGATAAAAGAGGAATTTGATTCCAAAGGGTTCCCGCATTCAATAAAGTATATCGACCCGAGCTATATAATAAGAAGCGCACCGGCCAATGCCAACGATAGTAAATTCAGCAACCTCCTGGCGCAGAATGCCGTTCATGCGGCTCTGGCCGGAAAAACCGACTTTGTAGTCGGATACTGGAACTATGAATTCACACTGATTCCCATTCCGATGGCGGTGGCAAAAAGGAAGAAAATCGATGTCGAAGGTGAACTGTGGTGGAATGTGCTTGAGGCAACAGGTCAGCCTATAAGCATGAAAAACCACTGATATGGTCAGGAACATTATTTTCGACCTGGGCAATGTACTTATAAGTTTCATCCCTTCCGAATTCCTTAAAAAACTTAACTATCCGGCAAACATCAGGAATACGATCATTCACGACATTTTCCAGAGTGAGGAATGGAAGAAACTCGACAACGGGGATATAACCGTCGGGGAAGCCATTGATTCAATTGCTCCCAGATCGGCCCTAAAACGCGAGGAAATAGCCCTTGTTTTCAATTTTAGGGTCGATATAATGTTTCCCCTTGACGATAATGTCAGGCTCCTTCCTGCTTTAAAAAAACAGGGTTTCAGGATATATTACCTTTCCAACTTTCATATGGATATCTTTGAAATAGTAAGCCACGATTATTATTTTTTCAAATATTTCGACGGAGGTATCGTTTCAGCCGATGTCAAACTTTCAAAACCGGATGAGAGAATTTACAGGCTTATTATGGAAAAATATTCACTAAAGCCTGAAGAGTCACTTTACATTGACGACATTGAGGAAAATGTCGAGGCAGCTGAAAAAATTGGTATGAATGGTCTGCTTACTTACGGATCTCCGAAATTCGTTGCTGACCTTGAAAAAAAACTTGACATTAAAATAAACATTTAACATCTGCCTTCCCTGTTCTGGGAACCGTGCATGGTCCTAATCAGCATTTTCGGTTCAACAATCTTTCTTACGAGGGGAGAAGCAGAGTGTGTTGATTGTTGAAAGAGACTTGTCGACATTAGGATAAGTTCAAAGTATTTTGGTGCCAATCAGGTATTTAGTGTACTTTTAACAGGCTGATATCTCGTCCGTAACTTTCCCCTCCTTTCGAAGGAGGGGTGGCCCGGGTAGTGGGTTATTTCGGGCCGGAATACAATCCCGGGCCGGGGTGGTTGATCAGTTGTTAAGTTGCTTTACTCTGATGAAAAACAAAAAGCTCTTTAACAGAAAAAACCTCAAGCCGATCAGATCATTCCTGAGGAATAATTCTACCTCTGCCGAAGCTGTCTTATGGACATATTTAAAATCAGCCAGCATTGATGGCAGAAAATTCAGAAGGCAGTATAGTATTGGAAAATACATTGCTGACTTTTACTGTCCTTCAGAAAAGCTTATTGTTGAACTTGACGGAGAACCTCATGGTGATTATATCCAGATTGAAAAAGACAAAATAAGGGATAAGTTCCTTAAGGATCTAGGCCTTACTGTACTTAGATTTGAAAACAGGCTGGTATTTCAGGACCCTGAATACATACTTAAAGAAATAAGAAATGCATTTAAAGGAGAGGACAAATGTTCTTAATTCTTGTTAAAATGCTCTCCATATAGCAATAACCACCCCGGCCCGGAAGTAAATCTCGTCCGGTTCAAAAAGCAGTAGCCGGGCCACCCCTCCTTGCGAAGGAGGGGAAAGTGCCGTCATCATTGACTCGGTCAGGTTGGTATAAAATGAGCCGGAATACATAACTGACGCACTAATTGTCACTAGTCAGGAAAAAAGCTTGACATTAAAATCAACATTTAATAGCTGCCTTTCCTGTTCCGGGACCCGTGAAGGGTAAATTGCAGGAATTGTGCCCGGGGCAGAAGTTTAAATTCACGGGATTCTCTACGTAAACCTCCAAATATTTAATTCTCGACGCGTTAATTGTTAACAAAATAACAATTAACATGATGTATATCAATATATTAAAGTCGATTTTTCCAGCCAGGCTTTTCAGGCTGTCGGGGGCTGATTTTTGAAATATTCTGCCAGAATAGAAGCCTTACTCCTGCCAACAAGCTTTTCGAGTTCGTCGGGAGGAGTATTTCTGATTTTATCGATGGAATCAAAATTCTTAAGGAGGATCTCCTTGGTCTTCGGTCCTATTCCCTTTAAACTGTCGAGTTCCGATTTTGTCATTCCCGACGAACGTTTGCTCCGGTGGAAATTTATTCCAAATCTGTGGGCTTCATCTCTCAGTTGCCTTATAAGTTTAAGGCTGTACGAATTCTTGTCGAGGTAGATCGGAACCGAATCGCCCGGAAAATAAATCTCTTCAAGTTTCTTGGCAATACCAATAACGGTTATCTTTTCCCGGAGGTTCAGCTTATCGAGACTTTTCATTGCCGATGAAAGTTGTCCCTTGCCTCCGTCTATTACAACAAGCTGCGGAAGCTGCCTGTCCTCATCAATCATCCTTTTGTAACGCCTGAAAATTACCTCTTCCATCGATGAGAAATCGTCAGGGCCTGTAACTGTCTTTATGTTGAAATGCCTGTAATCCTTCTTGCTCGGCCTTCCGTTGCGGAAGACAACACATGCGGCTACCGGATTGGTGCCCATTATGTTCGAGTTGTCGAAACATTCTATATGCACGGGAAGCGCTGGCATATGAAGATCATTCCTCACCTTTTCGAGGTTCCTGCCTGTCCTTGCTTCGGGTTTGTGTTCCAGAAGCTTCTTTTTCTGTTCGAGCTTGTAATATATGGCATTCCTTTCCGCCAGCTCAAGAAGCTTGAGCTTCTCCCCTATTTTCGGGATAGTATAGCGGACTCTGTCGAGCTGAATATCAGGTTTAAAGGGGACTATTATCTCGGGAGAATCGCTTGAATATCTTTGTCTTATCTCAGCAATTGCAAATCCCAGCAACGACTCCCTGTCCTCATCGAGCTTTGATCTCATTTCAAGAGTAAATGCCTGTACAACAGCTCCTTCAACCACTTTCAGGTAATTGATGTAACACTTTTCATCCTCATTTGTAAATGCAAACACATCAACATTCCTTATGTTGTTGCTTACTATAGCCGAATGGCTTCTGAACCTGTTGAGTATTTCTATTTTCTCCTTGAGCATCTGGGCTTCTTCAAACTTCAGCCGTGCCGAATACTCTGCCATCTTCTCCTTCAGCCTTCCTGTAACGGCAAGGATATTGCCTTTAAGGATATCCCTTATCTGGACAATTGATTCGTCATAGTCATCTTCATCCTGGAGCCCGATGCATGGAGCCTTGCAGTTACCGATATGGTATTCGAGACATGCTCTGAATTTATGAGCGGAGATATTTTCCTGAGTCAGGTTATAGTTGCATGTCCTCAGTTTGTAAAGCTGCCTTATCAGGGTAAGAAGGGTTTTCACCATCAGTCCCGAAGTATAGGGACCAAAATATAAGGAACCATCCCTTATCACATTCCGTGTGCTGAAAACTCTGGGGTACGGTTCTTTTTTGACGCATATCCAGGGGAAGGTCTTATCGTCCTTTAGCAAAATGTTATAACGGGGCTGGTGTTTCTTTATAAGGTTATTTTCGAGAAGCAGTGCGTCTGATTCGCTGTCAACCACAATATGCCTTAAACTTACAGCTTTTCTGAGCATCACAGTTGTTTTCCCCGACTGGTTTTTTGCAAAATACGAAGAGACGCGTTTACGCAGATTCTTTGCTTTTCCGATGTAAATTATCTTTCCGCCGGAGTCAATGAACTGGTATACCCCGGGTTTATCCGGCAGTAAATCGACAACTTTCCTGTGATCGTCAATCAGTGTCATTTATCGGATCAAGTTACAAATATCAATCTGCAAAAAGGTCAGTAAACCTGAATTCCTTTCCGTCGAAAAGGCCCCTGTCGCTAAGCTTAAGCTCAGGAATTACAAGCAGGGCCATGAATGAGAGTGTCATGAAGGGTGCAGCCATTTTGCAGCCCATATCTCCGACTATTAAGGAAAGATTTTCATATTCAGTGGCAACTTTCCCGGCCGGCTCATCAGACATAATACCTCCTACCGGAAGCGGAAGAGACGCAATCTTCCCACCGTTCGCCACAGCCAGTCCTCCTTTCATCTCCACTACAATGTTTACTGCATTTGCAATATCATTATCATTCACTCCAATGCAAATAATATTATGGCTGTCGTGTGCAACCGACGATGCGAAAGCTCCCTTTTTAAGGCGGAATCCCTTTATAAAACCAACGGCGGGAGGCCTGTCGGAATACCTGTCTTTTATAACTATTTTCAATATATCAGAGTCAATGTCTGCGTTAACACATGTGCCTGGAGGTATTTGAAATATGGTCTCCCCGGTATTGAGACTACCGTCATGGGCTTCAATCACCCTGATTTTCTTTCCCTTTGCAGCAACTGAAATATCAGCGGGAACAATTGGAGAGCAATTGAAATTGTTAACCGGGGCTGCCTTCCTGTATTCAAATAACACCCTGCCCTTTTCAAACACTTTTATTCCCCCTACCCATGTCTCCTCAACATTCATTGCCCGGGGATTATCTACAATTATCAGGTCAGCGTGATCTCCCGGTCGCAGCATCCCGGTATTGAGGCCGTAATGGTTTGCAGGATTGATTGTGCAGCTGCGCAAAACATCGAAAATATCATATCCTGTTGATATAAGCCGGGCAACCAATGCATTTATATGCTGTTTCAGGAGCATCTCAGGATGCAGATCATCGCTGCAAAGCATGAGCATTTCCGGATTGGTTTTAAAAAGCGGACACAGGGCATCCAGGTTTTTTGCAGCGCTTCCTTCCCTGATAAGGATTTTCATACCGAGCCCTATTTTTTCCTCTGCTTCTGAGAGTGATGTACATTCATGGTCGGTCGAAATTCCTGCAGCGACATATTTACGTAACTGTTCTCCTGATAGTCCGGGTGCATGACCATCAACCGGCTTATTAAGCTTCCTTGCGGCATCAAGTTTTTTCATTACTTCCCTGTCGCCATAAACGACTCCGGGATAATTCATCATTTCCGCAAGGTAATGTATGCCGGGCATTGAAAGAAGCTGACTTACGGCCTCAGCATCGAGGCATGAACCTGCCGATTCAAAAGGTGTTGCCGGAACGCATGAAGGGGCTCCGAAAAAGAACCTGAGCGGCACTTTCGCCGCATCTTCGATCATGAACCTTACACCATCGGCACCCAGCACATTTGCAATTTCATGAGGATCGGAGACCACGGCCGTTGTTCCACGTGAAACAGCTGCCACTGCAAATGACCCGGGAGTCAGCATCGAACTCTCGATATGAATATGGGAATCTGTAAGTCCTGGCATTATATACCTTTCTTCACAGCTGTCAAGACGTTCAATACGCGATATTATATTATCCTCCACAGTGATTTGTGCAGGATATATTTCCCTGAAATGGATATCGACTATCTTTCCTGAAATGATCATGCTTATAACTTATTTTTTCAATACTGCCAATAATCCGACTTTCGGCTTTTTCCTTTCAATAAAGTCCTCTATCATTTATATTTCGACCAGGATACCTTATCTGAAAGTACTGCTTCGCTCCTTTTTTCTATCTTGGTTTCCTGGCGGAAATTGGATTAGTTGCATCAGTTTATGAATTTAATATGCAAAAAATGAGCATTTTATTTTTTAAATGTTCCACGTGGAACATTTATCTTCCAAGATACATTAAAAGGATATTTATGTCGGAAGGTGAAACTCCGCTAATTCTACCGGCCTGACCAATATTCCCGGGTTTTATCCTTGATAGTTTTTGCCTGCCTTCAGTGGAAATAGAAAGCAATTCTGAATAATCTATATCATCAGGAATTTTTACCTTTTCCAGTCTTTTAATCTTTTCAGCTATAATTTTCTCTCTCTGAATATAGCCCTCGTATTTTATTCTTATTTCAGCCGATTCAATTACTTCGTCGAGCTTAATCTGCCCCGGCTCTTCCTTATTCATCAATAAATCCCGATCCGAAATTTTTCTCAGTTGCCCTAGAAATTCCTTAAGAACGACTTGTGGCCGTGAAGCAATTGTAATAGCCTTTACCCTCTGCCCTATCCTGTTCGTTTCAACAGAATCGAGAAATTCGTTTATGTTTCCAGGGTCAACACTGGTTTCCTTAAGGAACTTTATAAGATCGTCAATAAAGAGTTCCTTCTTCTTAAATAACTCAAGGCGTTCCTTTGATGCCAATCCCAGGTTAAATCCTTTTTCGGTCAATCTCTCATCTGCATTGTCCTGCCTTAAAAGTACCCTGTACTCAGCTCTCGCCGTAAACATTCTGTACGGTTCATCAACTCCCTTTGTTATCAGATCGTCAATCAGTACACCTATGTACGATTCGTCCCTTCCCATTACAAACGGATCTTCATCCCTGGTTTTAAGTACAGCGTTTATTCCGGCAATCAGACCCTGAGCCGCCGCTTCCTCATATCCTGTCGTCCCGTTAATCTGCCCGGCAAAATAAAGTCCTTCAATCATTTTTGTTTCGAGTGTGTTTTTCAGCTGGGTAGGTTGGAAAAAATCATATTCAATGGCATACCCCGGTCTGAATATCTCAACATTCTCAAGCCCCTTTACCTTTCTAAGAGCTTTCAGCTGAACCTCAAGAGGCAGGCTGCTTGAAAATCCGTTTATATAGTATTCAATTGTTTCCCTTCCTTCAGGTTCAATAAAAAGCTGATGTGCGTCCCTTTCCTTAAAAGTCACAATTTTATCCTCAATGCTCGGACAATACCTTGGTCCCCGTCCTTTTATCATTCCTTTGAAAAGAGGACTGAATTCGAGACCTTTTCTTAGTTCCTCGTGTACTTCCTCATTTGTATGCGTGATAAAACAACTCATCAGTGCGCCTGTCCCGGAAGGACCAGATACATAAGAAAAAGTTCTGCCCTCCTCGTCCCCTCTCTGCTCAGTCATTACTGAAAAGTCGATTGTCCTGCCGTCGATTCTTGCGCTTGTCCCTGTCTTAAGGCGCTCAACTGTAAAACCAAGCTCCCTTAACTGGTCGCTCAAACCTGTCGAAGCCTGTTCTCCCGACCGGCCACCCCTTATATTTCTGAACCCCACATGCATCAATCCGTTCAGGAAAGTCCCGTTTGTAAGGATTACTGCCTTCGAATAAAACTTTGTCCCGAATGTTGTTTCCACTCCGGTAACCTTCTGATCTTTCAGAATAAGCAGCTTTGCCTGTTCCTGCCATATGAGAAGTCCTTTTGTGCTCTCAAGGGCTTTTCTCCATTCCACACTGAACCTTTGCCTGTCGCATTGCGCCCTGGGGCTCCACATTGCAGGTCCCTTTGACCTGTTAAGCATCCGGAACTGAATAGTGCTTTTGTCGGTAACTATTCCGCTCATTCCTCCAAGTGCATCTATTTCCCTGATTATCTGTCCCTTGGCTATACCACCCATTGCAGGGTTGCACGACATCTGCGCAAGTTTTGTCATATCCATAGTAATGAGCAGAGTTCTGGCCCCCATCTTTGCTGCTGCACAGGCGGCCTCACAACCGGCGTGTCCTCCGCCTACTACGATAATATCATAAATAAAATCCACCTATTCTCCTTCTAAAAATTCCTTTAACCTTTTTTCCTGGATTCCGTGCATCAAAGTCCTGTTCTCATCAGTGTCGTCGAGATATCCCAATAAATGCAAAATCCCGTGTATCATCACCCTAATAGCTTCATTTTTTACCGGAACACTGAACCTCCCGGCATTGCTGCGTACAGTATCAATGCTTATATAGATTTCTCCATTAACAATATCCTTATCACTGTAATCAAATGATATAACATCAGTGAAATAGTCATGTTCAAGGAACTCCCTGTTTATTTGAAGAAGAGAGCTGTCGTCGGTAAAAATAAAATTAAGGTCACCCGGGATTTTATTTTCCTCCATGATGACCTTTTCAAGAAATCTTTTTATGTCTCCCGTGTGATGTAATCTGAAATTTATTCTGTCATAGAATACTTTTATACTCAATTAACGACCTCCTTGAAACTCATTGTTACACTGTTTCCCTTCTCATTGAATTTGATTGAATCAGCAAGCTTTGACATAAGGAATACTCCGCGGCCGCTCAATTCCTCAATATTTTCAGGCAGGGTAGGGTCAGGAATCTTTTCAGGCCTGAAACCGCTCCCCTCATCAGTAACCGTTATTGTAATATCGTTGTCCTTAAAATCAATCTCAACATCAACAAGCTTTCCAGGATCAGATTTATTCCCGTGTATAATGGCGTTATTTACTGCTTCGAGAGCGGCAACCATAATCTTGCCATAATCATCCTGTTTTACTCCAACAATACCTGTTATTTCATCGATAGCGTTCTCAATAATCCTAAGGTTCGCTATTCTTGACTCTATTTTCAGTCTTTTGTACATTTTCGACATTATTATGCCTCATTCAGTTAAACCTGAAAAGTTATGCAATTTCTAATTTTTTTTCGAAATCCACAATTCCGGATCCAAATTTACTTTCTCCTCAGTGATCATAAATTTAAGAACAGCTTCATTTCCCCTCTCCCGGTCGTTATAAACATATCCTAAAAGCTGCTTTGTTTCCACCTTGTCGCCAGCTTTTACTGTTACATTAACAAGATTGGAATAAACAGTGTAGTACTTTCCATGTTTTAATATTATCGACATATTTGCGCCCTGTATTGAAAAAACCCTTGCCACTGAACCTTTAAAGACGCTTCTCACAGGTGTTTCACCCGAACTGGTAATCTCAATGTCATTGTTATTTTCAACCACATATTTGAGGACCGGATGATTGTGTATTCCGAAATGACTTGTTACAACACCCTTTTCCACAGGCCACGGAAGTCGTCCCCTGTTCTCATAGAAGTTATCGCTTATCAGCTTCTGTTCAGGAGTTAACTCCGTTGTTGAAGTCTTTCTGCGTTCTTCAGCAATAAGCTTTGAAATCTCCGATTCTATCTTTTTTGCAATTCTTTTCTTATCTTCCAGATCCCTTTGAAGCTGTCTTTCCCTATTGCTCAGATTCCTGACCACTTTCTTCTGACTGTCCTGCTCATTCCTTAGAAGATTCCTCTGCTGTTCCTCCCTTGATCTCAGTACTGAAATATTAGTAAGGTCCTCCTCCATCTTTTTCTTTGAAACTTCAATCTCTGTCTTTAATTCCTGAATAATCTCTGTCTCTTGTCTTCTTATTTTTGTGATCTGTTGAAGGTATTTAACCCTTTTATATCCCTGGTTAAAATCCTTTGCCGATAGAATATATGCTATTTCTGATGTTCCCTTTGAAGTTCTGTATGAACTTAAAACTGCATTCTCATAATCTCTCTTCATAACTGTCATATCAGCTTCCATCATTTCGATTGCAGTATTGTTAAGGTCGATCCTGCCGCTAAGCAATAAAATTTCATCCTGCATGCTTTTTAAGACAGATTCCCTCAAATTCAGCTTCCTGCCAATAAGCTTTAGCTCATTCAGACTTTCCTTTTTTTCCCTGGCAGTCTGCTTCAACAGGTTATCCATAAAGGAGATTTCCTCCAGGGTTTTTTTCCTTTCTTCCTCAAGATCCTTACGCGATTGACCGCTCAGAAAACCTAAAGACACAAAAAACAACATTATGGAAATCAGGAATTTTCTCATTTTATTCTTACAACCTTATATCCTGAACCAGTAAGGAGCTTGAGTGTTCCTTCCCATGGGACAACGATCTTCTTTATTTCTATCTGAATATTAACATTGTTCAGATCATCACTGATTTCAATCTTTTGAGGGATTTTAACCCTGTTCACATTAATGAAATCGCTGTATTTAAGTTCAATGTTACCAGTCCTGATATCACCCTCGAAAAATGCCCTTATAATCTTCCCCCTGCCGCAGTCGATAGTATATTCAATTCTTTTATCATTTACGCTTAACCTGGGGAGGCTCAATCCCTTTGTACAATCGACAGTTGTTCCCGATTCCCTTTCATTCACAATCAGATCTCCAAGCAACGCGAAAATGTAATAAGGGTCAATGCCATATTTATTCCTTATACCAAAGGCATCACCAACAATGACTTTCCTGTTAATCCTGTCGTTGATAATAATTGTATCTCTTGTAATCAGGGCCCTTCCAGCCTCAATGCCAGTTTTAGACTTTACGCTAACAAGAAGTGAATCAGGCTGTTTGAATCTCACTGCCGCGTTAAAATGAACCGTGATGTTCTCCTGTGTCAGCATTACGTCGGCTCGCTGTATGAAAAAATCGTTGTTGGAAAGATTATTACTTACTATTTCCTTCAATGTATTGCTGCGCCTTTCCGGAACAGATGAATTGCTGTCTCCGCTCCTGCTTTTCCTTGAAACCGAGCAGCCCAACGAAATGAAGGCAAGTAAAACAGATATAATAACTATTTTCCGCACTTTATAATCTCATTTTTTAATTCTGTCTTTAAAGAATCGATCATTAATGCCTTCTCCCAGCTCATTATGGCATCGTTGCATCTGCCCATCTTTTTCAGTATATAACCGTAATGTTCATAGTATTCGGCATCATTGGAATGTTCATCCGACCCGAGAATCTTTTCCATAATTCTGGCAGCTTCCCTCGATTTACCCCTTTTGTAAAGTACCCATGCATAAGTATCAAGAAAAGTGCTGTTTCCCTTATCTTTCTCAGTAACGATCCGGGCCATCTTCTCGGCCTCCTTCAAATTCATATCCTGCTCAGCCAGATAATATGCATAGTTGTTCATTACTGTAAGATCATTGCTGTTTAATTTCAGCGCTTCGTCATAAGCCCTGAAGGCTTCAGCATAGTTCTTCATCCTGTAATAGAGGTCAGCTCTGATTGTCATTATCTGCAGCTTAATCTCCTTATTCTCTCCGGCAAGTATATCCGCCTTGCGGAGCTCTTCAAGCGCCACATCATAATTCCCATTCTCAAGAGCGGCGTTGGCATAAAGCATCTTTGCAATAACCGACCGGTTGAATCTTGTGGCACACTCCTTACCCTTCTGCTCAAGATTTTTGAAATCACGCAGCCCGAGATATACAAATAGCAGTCTTTCCCATGCAAAATAATTATCCGGATTTGCCTTTATAATCTCCTCCAACCGTGAAGCAGCCTCGATGTTTTTCTTCTGATTCTTCAGAAATTCAGGCCTTAAAAGAATTATTATGTTGTCGTCCTTATACTGAGCTTCAAGAAGCATCAGTGAGAGCTCCATGTTCTTAGCGTATCCCTTTATTATGTCGTTGTTTTCAATAAGCTCTGATACCAGCGAAATTTTATCCTCTCTCCTGATCTTTTCATTCAGTAGTGCAATATTCAGAAGATCAATGAGTTCTTCATAGCTTTTCTCGTCTGAAAGGAATTTTATAAGCGAAAGCTGGATGTTTGGGTTTTCGGGATTTCGATCGATCAGACTTCTGTATACCTCTCTTGCTTTTTCAGTCTCTCCTTCACTTCCGTATATTTCGGCAAGGTATCCGTTCAATACAATGTCATCGGGGTTGCCGGCAAGCAACTCCTCAACTTTCAGCCTTGCTTCCTTTTTCTTCCCCTCTGCAAGAAGGGTTTCTATTATTGAAAGAGTCGTCTTTTCATTCACACCGAATTTTTCCTCAAAATTGCCAAGCATGGTCCGTGCCTTTGAAAATTCCTTTTTCTCATTATACAGGGCAGCCAGAGATATCAGAAGGTCATCTTTTGAGGGATTTCCCTTTACTGCTCTTTCATAACAGATTATTGTGCTGTCGATATTATTCTGCTGATGGTAAATACCTGCCAGCAGCATATTGTACCACATATTGTCAGGTGAAATTTCACATGCTTTTTTAAGGAATTTTTTACCATTATCAATATCACCACTGCTGATTAGAATCTGAGCCATCTGAAAATACGAACCGTCGCTCTGAGGATTTATCTCTATGCATTGCTGAAAACACTGGAGGGCATTTCCTATGTTTCCAAGTAACTTCTGCTTAATCGCTTCAATATAAAGATTGTTGTATCCGGCCAGATTATACTCCTTTCCGGGCTTCAGTCCGGGTACTATCTTCCTGCTGCAGGAACCTGTAAACAAGACTGTTGTAACTAAAACCAGGACAATATTAACTGTTTTCCTCATTATCATTTCCTTCCTGTATGACCAAAGCCTCCTTCTCCCCTTTCTGTCTGAATCAGTTCATCAACTTCTGTCCATTCGGCATTTTCGTGCCTGGCGATTACCATCTGGCATATCCTTTCCCCGTCTTTTATAACAAAACTTTCTTCAGAAAGGTTAATAAGTATTATACATACTTCGCCGCGGTAATCTGCATCAATTGTTCCTGGTGAATTCAATACAGTAATGCCCTTTTTTATTGCAAGGCCGCTCCTTGGGCGGATTTGGGCCTCATATCCAACCGGTATCTCAACGAAAAGACCAGTTTTTACAAGCGCTCTTTTCATCGGTTCAAGGACTATGTCCTCATCCAGATTCGCGCGTATATCCATCCCAGCTGCATGTTCTGTCGAGTATTCCGGCAGCTTATGCTTTGATCTGTTTATTATTTTTATTTTCATTCAACTGTTTTTACCAAGGAACACTGTTATCAATTTATCCCTGTATTGGGCATATCCGATGAAAAGAAGCAGAAATATGGTATTTATTATCAATTCTGATGCCAGACCCGGATACCTGAAATAATGGCCAAAAATAACCATTCCCGTTGCGATCAGGAAATAGGGGATATATTGTTTCATATTATAGTTTACCTTATACCTTTTTTCTGCAAATATAAACGACAGGATTATCATTGTTCCGTACGATGCAATATGAGCCCATGCTGAAGCCATGTAGCCGTAATAAGGTATGAAGATTACATTTACCAGGACTGTTACCAAAGCTCCGGCAAAAGTGATGTAAACTGCAAAGAATGTCATATCATTCAGCTTGTACCATATGCTGTGGTTTATATATATCCCGTAAAACAGGTAGGCCATGCTTATAACAGGAACAACAATAATTGCCTCACGGTATGAAAATGCAATAATGTACTGAATTCCTGATATATACAGATTAATAACAAGATACACAACCAGCATTGCCAGGATGAAGTATTTCATAACCACTGAGTATGTTTCCTTTGCATCTGCGTGTTTTGCCCTTTCAAAGAAAAAAGGTTCGGCAGCAAATCTGAACATCTGTATAAACAAAGCCATTAGAACCCCTATTTTATATCCCGCACCATATTTTCCCACAACCGCCAGGCCATCGGCCTCTCCTATCATTCTTCTGAGTATAACCTTATCGAGAACATCATTTATTGTTCCGCTCAGTCCGGCAAGCAGAAGGGGAAAGGAATAAGTAATCATCCTGTACCATAATGCATTATCGAACCTTAATTTTATGCCCAGAACAAATGGCAGAAGCATCAATAATGTGCATCCGCTTGAAATCAGGTTTGCCAGGAAAACGTAACCTACTTTGTAATCGGGATTGTATACATTATGGAACCAGCCTGTGCTTTTCTCCCAGACTCCCGGTGCAATTTTCAGGAAAAAAATAACAAGTATTATGGTAATCACCACGTTGAGGATCTTAATGACGCTGAATACAACCGGACGGTTCTCTTTCCTCAGTTTCACAAAAGGAATGGCATTGAAAGCGTCAATTGCAACTATTCCCGCGAACATTTTTATGTAATCCTGGTGGTCCTTATAATTCATGAGCGATGAAACAGGTTCTATAAAAATGTTCACGATTAACAGGAAAAGAACTGATGTGATTAAAAGGCTTATTAGCGTTGTGCTGTATACTCTGCCGGCATCTTCGCTTTTCTGGGCAAACCTGAAATATCCTGTTTCCATCCCATAGGTTAGTATCACCAGCAGGATTGCCATCCATGCATATAATTCGGTGATTATTCCATATTGTCCCAGCTCCTTGTAGAATATCCTTGTGTAAAAAGGAGTCATAACGGCATAATTCAGAAATCGAGGGATAATAGTCCCAAGACCATAAATCAATGTCTGCCCTGCAAGTTTTCTTACCTCTTTCATCCTGAAGATCTGACGGCAAATATAGTTCTATTGCTACAATACTCCATTGCAGCAATAAGTTTCCCTAAAAATTGTATTTTGAAACTAATTTTTTCAAGTATCGCCCAAAGTTAAATATCTTTGCCCTCAGATTTGCAGAACGTTATTAACCAAATTTCTGTTTTCATGAACACTGTTCTAAAACGTATTTTCCCGCTTGCCTTTCTCTTCATGGTAATATCATGCAATGCCCCGGGAGGCAATGATAACACAAAGGTTTTGATCAGGACCACTGCAGGAGATATCATAATTAAACTATATGACGGAACCCCTCTCCACCGTGATAATTTCATCAGGCTTGTCAATACAGGATACTATGAAGGAATATCTTTTCACCGTGTAATAAAGGATTTTATGATACAGGCCGGAGATCCTCTTACCAGGTCGGGACTGACAAAAATCCAGATTGATTCATTGAGCACATATACAATTCCTGCAGAGATCCGGAAGGAATACTACCATAAAAAGGGAGCTCTTGCAGCTGCACGTGAAGGCAATGATGTAAATCCCGGAATGCGTTCATCAGGAACTCAGTTTTATATAGTCCAGGGGAAAAAATATACCGACCAGGAAATAATTGCAGCAGCCGAAAGGATAAACAGCAATCTGAAACAAATAATTTTCAGCAGGCTGATAAAGGAGATTGCCGATAGCGCCATGAAGACAGGCACCCCTCTTCAGGACAGTGAGGTACAGGAAAAAGCCTCACTTAAAATGTTCGATTATCTTACCACTCAGGGTGATTTTAAATTCACCGAAGAACAAGTTAGCGTATATAAAACAGCCGGAGGCGTTCCCCGTCTTGACGGGACCTATACAGTATTCGGTGAAGTTACCGAAGGTCTGGAGGTAGTCGATAAAATTGCATCGGTCACCACTGATGCTTCCGATAAACCTGTTAATGATGTTAAAATATTGAAAATGAAACTGGTCAGATAACCGGTTTCTTTGTTAAAATAAATTCACATGCTCGATAAAATTAAAAATCTTGCCGGCGAAATCATAGCTTCTGATATCAGGAACGCTGCCGATCTTGAGGCATTCAGGCTTAAATACCTTAGTAAAAAGGGGATAATCAGTGAATTATTCGATGAATTCAGAAATATTCCCGCCGAACTGAAAAAGGAGGTTGGACAAAAGCTTAATGAACTGAAGCAGAATGCCCAGGAAAAATACAATTCCATTAAAGCGACAGCAGGCGTCTCTGAAGAAAGGTCAGGAGTAAACGATCTTACAAGACCTGCTTATCCTTTTCCAACTGGTTCGCGCCATCCGATCTCGATTGTAAGAAGGGAAATTATCGACATCTTCTCGAGAATTGGCTTTGTTGTTTCAGAAGGACCTGAAATAGAAGACGATAATCATGTGTTTTCAAAACTGAACTTTGCTCCGGAGCACCCTGCCAGGGATATGCAGGATACATTTTATATCTTCAGGAATTCTGTTGAAGATTCAAATCCTGAAGATATTCTACTGCGTACCCATACATCTTCAGTCCAGGTCAGGGTAATGGAAAACCAGAAGCCTCCCATCAGGACCATTTCTCCCGGAAGGGTATTCAGAAATGAAGCTATATCGGCCAGGGCACATTGTATATTCCATCAGATCGAAGGTCTTTATATTGATGTGAATGTATCGTTTGCCGATCTGAAGCAGACATTGCTGTATTTTGCACGGGAGCTTTACGGCAAGGACATCAGTATACGTCTCCGTCCATCCTATTTCCCCTTCACCGAACCTTCGGCAGAAATGGATGTGAGCTGCAACCTCTGTGGCGGAAAAGGCTGTAATGTTTGCAAGTATACAGGCTGGCTTGAGGTTCTTGGCTGCGGAATGGTCCATCCCAATGTCCTTGAAGCCTGCAATATCGACAGCAGGAAATATACAGGGTTTGCTTTCGGAATGGGAATAGAACGTGCGGCAATGCTGAAATACCAGGTCAACGACCTCAGGCTTTATTTTGAAAATGATATTCGTTTTCTTGAACAGTTCAAATCAGCAATTTAACTACATTGAACACTAAAAAAAGGTTATTGTTTCTATTTTAATATTACAATTACACGATGATGATATGAAACCCACATGTATCAAATACACAAACACGTATGCATATAATTTTCAGACATGTGGGTTCCATCAGACCATTAAAATAAAAATTATATACTGATGAAACAGCATGATTTTCATGTTCCGCTTTGTGAGAAATGCGCTCTGGAAACTGGTTCAATGTTTAAAAACCTTGCCCCCGACGAAGTTGAGATGGTCAACTTTGAAAAGGATTTCAGACAGTACAGGCGTGGTGATATACTGTACCAGGAAGGAAACAGGATAAGCGGATTTTATTGCATCCACACCGGTATCATAAAGGTTTACAAGACCGGATTCGACGGCAAGGAACAGATCATCAGGTTTGCAAAACCTGGCGAAATAATAGCTTACAGGAGTGTCCTGAGCAATGAGGTGGCCTGCACTTCTGCCAAGGTTATCGAGGATTGCCAGGTTTGTTTTATTCCTTCTGAAATACTCATTTCCCTTATCAAAACCAACCCGGCTTTTGCCCTTGACCTTCTTAAACTGGCATGCCATGAACTTGGTGAGGCAAACTCATTTATAACGGATATTGCCCAGAAGACCGTAAGGGAACGTCTTGCAGAAATACTGCTTCTTCTTGTGAATGATTTCGGTCTCGATGATCAGAACAACCTGAAAATCTCACTTACAAGGGAAGAACTTGCAAATATTGTTGGTACCGCCACGGAATCGGTTATACGGTTATTGTCGGAGTTCAAAACCGACAGGCTTGTTGAGCTCAACGGCAGAAAAATAAAGATATTGGATCCGAAAGGGCTTGAAAAGATAAGCAACGTGATGACGAGAAGCTAAAAGAGAGTGCCATTAAGGTCGCGTCCGAACTGACGCCCCAGGTGCCTGTATGCATGCTCTGTAGCTTCCCTGCCCCGTGGAGTCCGTTTTAGATAGCCCTCTTTGATAAGAAATGGTTCATATACTTCCTCAATTGTACCACTCTCCTCTCCTACTGCCGTAGATATTGTATTCAGTCCAACAGGTCCTCCTCCGAACTTGTCAATAATTGAAGTAAGTATCCTGTTGTCCATTTCATCAAGCCCGTGCTGGTCGATATTAAGAGCTTTAAGCCCGTATCTTGTTATCCCCAGATCGATGTTTCCAGAACCTTTTACCTGGGCAAAATCCCTTATTCTTCTCAGCAGTGCATTAGCAATACGCGGTGTTCCCCTGCTTCTTCCGGCTATCTCCACAGCTGCATCATCTTCAATTTTCACATTCAGAATACCTGCCGAACGTTTTATTATTCCCGTCAGTATCTCATGGTCATAATATTCAAGATGAAAGGTGATGCCGAATCTTGCCCTTAGCGGACTTGTAAGCAGCCCCGATCTTGTAGTGGCGCCTATAAGTGTAAAATTATTAAGGCTTATCTGGACCGATCTGGCGCTTGGTCCCTTGTCGAGCATAATATCGATCTGGAAATCTTCCATGGCTGAATAGAGATATTCCTCAACCACCGGGCTCAGCCTGTGGATCTCATCAATGAAAAGAACGTCGCCCTCTTCCAGGTTTGTAAGCAGTCCTGCAAGATCCCCAGGCTTATCCAGAACCGGTCCGGATGTGACCTTTAGGTTTACCTGCATCTCGTTTGAAATAATCGATGCAAGAGTGGTCTTTCCCAGTCCCGGCGGTCCGTGAAGAAGTACATGATCGAGTGATTCTTTTCTCTTCCTCGCCGCTGTTACAAAAACAGTAAGGTTATCTATTATCTGTTTCTGACCTTTGAAGTCATTGAAGGAAAGAGGTCTCAGCTGTTTTTCAAATTCCCTGTCGCCGTTTGCAATATTATCTTTTCTGATGTTGAAATCCTCTTCCATTTTATCACCGTTATCCTTGACTCCGGAAGCTCCCTGATGGTTCGCCGGATAAATAATTTCTATTTTATAAGTTTAACATCACTTTCAGGAAGATTGATCTTTACCCCATTGATGCTTGTTTCAACATCATCCTTATAGGTAATTGAGAGAACAATTATTCCTTCCTCATCATATTTCTTCCAGGTTTTCTGTCTTATCCCCGCCCTGTAATACTGTTCTTCCTTTGGTCGTCCGTTCTCATAGAAATATGTAATCTGTCCGTCGGGATTTCCCTGGATATAGTTTCCTCTGAACCTTAATTTTCCATCGGGATAATACGATTTCCACAATCCGTCGCGCAATCCTACAATATATTTTCCTTCCTCTGTATTGTCGCCCGATTTATATTTCCATTCACCGTTTTTCTCTCCGTCGGTGTATTGTCCTTTTGCAATTATCTCTCCTGAAGGCGAATATTCGGTAAAAATTCCATCGCGCTGACCCTGAAAATATTCCTCTTCCCTCAGCACGGTTCCGTCGCCGTAATACCATGTCCAAAGCCCGTCAGGACGTCCGTTATTATATGCCCCTGTCTGTTCAAGTTTTCCGTTTGTTGTATAGAATTTCCATAATCCGGTCCGGCGGCTATCGGTATATTGGCCATCAGCCTGTGTTTTTCCGTCGGCATACAGGTCTTTCCATTTCCCGTTGTATCTTCCTGCCTCATCAACAATGCCCTGTGAGAGAAGAAGCCCGTTGTCGTTATATACGTAGGAATTTATAACCTTACCATCGGCATTGTATTCCCTGTGAACTCCCACAGGGATCTTGTTCCTGAATGGTCCGCTGTAGACAAGCTTATTATTCTGATCATACCTGTTCTCTATTTCAATATCAGGCTGATCCTCGACTTCCGATTTAACCACAGCTCCGTTTTCATAAAGCATTGTCATGGTGAGAATTCCCCTGGTGTCGTACTCCTTATAATATCCGTGGAGCATATTATCTCTGTAGCTTTTCTCCGATTTTACGCTTCCATTGGGATAAAATTCCTTCCATACTCCCTGTTTCAGTCCCTTATTGTCGGTTCGGTTTATCCTTTCGCGACTTATCAGGAAATCGTTATTGTATTCAAGAAGGGTTATCACGTTTCCGTTAGGATCAAATTCTTTAGAAAGTCCTTCTTTTTTTCCGTTGCTGTATGAAAGAGTCTGTTGTATTTTACCTTCAGGAAAATAGAAAAATGCAGTTCCCTCCCGTTTATCGCCTGCAAATAATTCCTTTGAATAAACATAGATGCCTTTAAATGGATCCTTTTTGTATTTAAATGAATATCCGTTTCTTTTACCAAAGAGATAATTGATTTTTTCAATTGTATCGCCTGCCTGATCATAAAATAACCATATGCTGTCGAGCTGAAAATTAGTATATCTTCCTTCTGATTTTTTCACTCCTGTCACATAGAAGCTACGCCAGAACCCTTCTGGTTTTCCGTTTTTGAAAATGCCTTCGCTCGATATTGTTCCATTGGGATACCTGAATATCTGGTAACCATCCTGTATATTGTTTCCTGCCTGGCTGTAAACACATACAGCTGTTAATATAATAACAATAGTGGTTAATGCCTTTTTCATAATTAAAGACCTGATTTTTCGGATATTTCCATCATCCTCTCTATTGGTAATGCAGCCTTATATAGTATTTCAGGATCAACTGTTATTTCAGGCTTTTCATCCCTGAGACAGTAATATATTTTTTCCATTGTTACGAGTTTCATGAAGTTGCATTCACTGCAGCCGCATGTTGAATCCTTTGGAGGAACCGGAATATATTCCTTTGAAGGATTTGACTTTTTCATCTGATGTATAATTCCAGGCTCAGTTCCGACTATATATGTCGATCCATTATCTTTTTCCGTAAACTTAAGAAGGGCTGATGTCGATCCTATGAAGTCGGCTATCATCCTTACAGGCAGTTCACATTCGGGATGAACTATTACTTTGGCGGCGGGATGTTCTCTTTTAAGTTCAAGTATTGCCTCGAGTGAAAATTCTTCATGAACATGGCAGGATCCGTTCCATACCAGTATATCGCGTCCCGTTTTATTTATTATATAATTTCCAAGGTTCCTGTCGGGTCCGAATATAATCTTTTCACCGGCCGGCAGTGATTCAATTATCTTAACGGCATTTGATGAAGTACAAATTATATCAGATAATGCTTTTATGTCAATGTTTGTATTGACATATGTCACCACCGTTCTTCCTGGATTTTCATCGATGAACCTTTTAAAATCTTCAGCCTTGCACGAGTCGGCCAGGGAACATCCTGCGTCCATATCGGGGAGTAATACTTTTCTGGAAGGAGAAAGTATTTTGGCAGTTTCAGCCATAAACCTGACGCCTGCAAACAAGATTATATCAGCATCCGTCGAACGGGCTTTCTGAGATAGAGCCAGGCTGTCGCCGGTGAAATCAGCAATGTCCTGGATATCGCCGGTCTGGTAATAATGGGCAAGTATTACAGCATTCTTCTGCTTTTTCAGCCTATTTATCTCACTTGCAAAATCCATTGTTCTGTTTTCAGTCATTACCTGTTGAGTAATAAATTTCATATGAAAATTCAGGAACGCTCTAAAATGATTAAGCAAAATTACTAATCCTTATCACATTATAGGCTTTTCAACAATCCTGATATTTCCATTATTATTAACTATTGAAATTTTTATCTTTTATGATGTTTTATATATCCTGTTAATTGTGTTGAAACAATTATCAGAATTTTCTTTCAAATTAAGCAATTGTCATCAGGTAAACACTTTTTCAACATCTCAAAAAATATACCATTTTTGAGAATCAGGACATTAGCAAAGTAATTAACAATTGTTGAAAATGAGATACTGATAACCGATTAATTACTGAAATCAGCTTTGTGGTGTTTATATAGAGTTAAAATATACGCAAAATCTATTTAAAAGTTGATGTCTGAGCTCTTCTGAAACATGAAAAGGCCTTCTTTTGTTAATAAAACCAGACTTATGATTTTTTGGTCATTACTTTTCAACATTATTATTACATATTTTAAAAGAACATAAAAGTACTGTCTATTGTTTTCTTATAAGCAATCAATTGTATTAATTTGTAAAGAATTATGACAGACAAAATATCATGCAGCATAACGGAAAGAAAATTGCAATAGCCTCCGATCATGCGGGTTATTATCTCAAGGAAAAAATTGTAAAATTCCTTATCAAAAACAATGTTGATTTAAAGGATCTTGGACCTGATCAATATGAGCGGGCAGACGATTATCCCGATTTTGGTCATCCCCTTGCACGGGCAGTTTCTGAGGGTGAATTTGATCTCGGCATTTCAATTTGCGGCACAGGCAACGGAATTAACATGACCGTAAACAAATATCAGGGAATAAGAAGTGCATTATGCTGGAATGAAGAAATAAGCAGGCTGGCCAGGATGCATAATAATGCGAATATATGTGCCCTTCCTGCAAGGTTTATCAACGAATCGGAAGCATATCTCATAGTAAAGACTTTCCTCGAGACAGAGTTTGAAGGTGGAAGGCATGAGAGAAGGATAAATAAAATTCCGTTAAAGCTTTACTGAAATGCTTTCAAATTCAAGCAAATACGGTATAAGGGCAATGGCATACCTTGCAAGGCACCAGGATGAAAAACCAAGCTTTGGAATAAAGGAAATATCACAGGAACTTGATCTGCCCACACCATATTTAGCCAAGATAATGCAACTGCTTGCAAGGCACAGGATCCTTAATTCAGTAAAGGGACCAAATGGCGGATTTTCGCTGATGAAAAAGCCCGAATCCATAACACTTTACGACATTGTAAGAATTATTGACGGTGAAGACCTTTTCAAAAATTGTATAATTCACGACACTACTTGCAGTTCGGTAAGGAAAACCAGAAAAATGTGCACAATTCACAATGATTATGAAGCTATCAGGAAACAGCTTCTGACATTATTTAAGAACCGGACCATTGCCGACCTGGCGAAATCAGCAAAAGAATCTGAAAATATTCTGATCTGATTTATTTCTTGTAATAAGGTTCAATGAAAAGCCATATACACACGGCGGAAGCAGTTCCTGCTGTGTTGAACATAATATCAAGAACATCGGCTTTCCGGGTCTCGGT
>Ga0116170_10001199_pt1 | contig 26519 bp, 21 predicted proteins | sample AD_JPNHW1_MetaG_FD_89797 | JGI IMG/M metagenome (GOLD analysis project Ga0116170, IMG submission 89797) | Active sludge microbial communities of municipal wastewater-treating anaerobic digesters from Japan - AD_JPNHW1_MetaG | ecosystem: Engineered > Bioreactor > Anaerobic > Digestate | place... | reverse complement strand
CTCGAACGCGGCGAGCGTGTGTTCCCATACGTCGAAGCGGTGGTGGTGGTTCTGCTGGCAGGCCACCATGGCGCGCAGCTCCGGCAGCGCGAGATCCAGCAGGCCGCTTTGCTCCAGCAGGCGCAGGCCTTTGGCGGGATGCAGGCTGCAAAGCAGCTTGTTGAGCTCCACGAACACCCGTTCCACGGCCACTTTGCGGGAGACGTCCAGGCGCAGGGGCACCGCCGCCAGTGTCTCGGGCTCCAGTTCGAAGTCGAGCTGGGCGGCGAAGCGGCAGGCGCGGTAGGGGCGCAGGCCGTCCTCGGCAAAGCGCTTCAGGGGATCGCCGACGGCGCGGAGGGTGCCGCGTTCCAGATCCCGCTGGCCGCCGAAGGGGTCCACGAGCTGTTGCTTCCACTCCGGCGAATGCAGGGCCGAGACGGGCAGGGCCATGGCGTTGATGGTGAAATCGCGCCGCGCAAGGTCTTTTTCCAGGGCCACGCCCAGCTTCACGCTTTCGGGGCGGCGTCCGTCCAGGTAATCACCGTCGCTGCGGAAGGTGGTGATCTCGAAGCTCTGATCGCGCGCCAGCAGGGTGATCGTGCCGTGCTTCAGCCCGGTGGGAATGGCGCGAAGACGCCCCTTGGCGCGGTCCATCACCTCCTGGGGCAGCAGTGGCGTGGCCAGATCCACGTCGCCGATGGGGCGGCCGAGCAGAAGGTCACGCACGGCCCCGCCCACGGCGAAGAGCTCGTCGCCCAGCACGGATTGAAGCTCCCCCAGGGCATCCAGCGGCAGCTCAAGCATGGGGATCCGTTGCGGCCTGGGCCATGGCTTTCAATGCGTCGCCCTCCACCCTGCAGGTCAGCCATTCGGGCAGGATCTGGGCGCCCATGGCCTGGTAGAACGCGATGCTGGGCGCGTTCCAGTCCAGCACCTGCCAGACATAGCGCGTGCAGCCCTGCTCGACCGCGACGCCCGCGAGGTGGCGCAGCAGCGCCTTGCCGATGCCCTTGCCCCTGAATGCGGGGCGGACGTAGAGATCCTCCAGATACAGGCCCGGTTTCCCTTCCCAGGTGGAGAAGTTGTAGAACCACAGGGCCCATCCGGCCGGAAGGCCATCCCATTCGGCCATGACGGCGAAGGCCAGGGGCTTATCGCCAAAGAGATGGCGCTGCAGATCCTCGGGGCGCGCCACCGCTTTTCCCGGGGCGCGTTCGTAGTCGGCCAGTTCCTTGATGTAGTCAAGGATCAGGGGAACGTCTTCCGGGGCTGCGGGGCGAAGTGCGAGCATGCCTGGAAGTCTACCGGCTCCTGTCTTCAACATGGCGTGAAGTGGCTTTGGCAGGCCATGTGGCAATGGGATGGGGCTTCTCTGACGGATCTCATGCGGAAGTGCCGAGGATCCGAAAGATAGTGACCTCGGGGGTGTGAGACATGAGACGTTTGTTGAATAAATTACGCATTCAAGGGAAATTCAATTTTGTCCTTCTTCTTCAGTTCTTCTTTTTGTTGCTGGTGGCCGGGGTGGGGCTATGGGGGCTTCAGAAGCTGGCGGGAAACCAGGATCTGATGGCCCAGCGTCTGGAACGCTCGACCGCAATGACCAACGTGGTCAGCTACGTGAATCGGCTGCGCATCGTTCATGTATCGTTGCTGGGGGCTTCGAAGAACGAGGCCTATGTGACCAAGCGTCTGGCGCGCCTCAAGGAACTGGAGGATATCCTTCGCAAGAACATCGATGTGATGGAAAAGCAGAGCTGGAGCCCGGTGGAACGGGAGCGGGTGCTGAGCGCTCTGGTCATCATCCGTCGCTATGTGGATGGATTCGCCCCCTTGCTTCGGGAGGCTCTCGCCAATCCCAAGGCCGATATCGCCGTATTGATGGATACCAACTACAGCGATCTGAACAAGGCCCGGGACGGTCTGGATGCACTGTTGACGGAACTTCAGAAAGGGGCGTCGGATTTGGCAGCCAGCGACAGGCAATGGGTGCGTTTCAGCACGGTGTGGGTCCTGGTGGGCATCGGTTTGGCTTTGCTGTTGGGCTTTCCCATCTCGAACCTCGTTGGGCGCAATGTCTCTGCCGATTCCCGAGCTATCGAAGCAAATATGAAAGCGCTTAGCGCTGGCGATCTGACCATTTCGAACAACGTGGAATCCGGCGACGAACTTGGACAGATCTCGCGCACCCTGGTTGAGACGGCGCAGCGTCTGAACTCTGATATCCACGCCATCGTCTCGTTTGCCGAACGTGCCGCTTCCAGTGCTACCGAGCTATCCGCCGCGACGGGCGAACTGGGGGCAGCCACCCAAGAGATCAGCCATGGCACCGACGAACGGCGCATCGCCATTGAGCAATCCACGGCTTCCATTCAGCAGATCTCTGCATCCATCGAGGATGTCCGGCAGAGTACCCATCGCGCCGAGCAGCTCTCCGAGCGGTCCCTGGAAGTGACCCTCAAGGGCAAAACCAACGTCGAGGAAGCCGTAGGTGCGATGACCGCCATCCAGGACAGCTCCCAGCGCGTGGGGCGTATCACCGGGGTCATTGCTGAAATCGCACAGCAGACGAATTTGCTATCCCTCAACGCCGCCATCGAAGCCGCCAAGGCCGGCGAACAGGGCAAGGGCTTTGCCGTGGTCGCTGAGGAAATCCGGAAGCTGGCGGAGCGAAGCGGGCAGGCTGCCAAGGAAATTTCCACGTTGATCGAAGAAAGTGGCTTGCGCGTGCAGAATGGCGTTGCGTCCGTGCAAACGGTCGATTCCGTGCTTGGCACGATTCAGAGCGATGTCACGGCTCTGGCCGATCAGATCGTTGCCATCACCCGGGCCATGACCGAGCAGGCCAAGGCCGCCGAGGAGGTGGTCGAGGCGATGGGAACCACCATGCAGTTGTCCGAGCGGGATGCCAGCGCCACCACCGAGCTGGCCTCATCGATCACCGAGACCGGTCGGACCGTCGAGGATCTTGCCCAACTCGCGGCGCAGCTCCGTCACCTGACCACGCGCTTCAAGCTCGCCTAATCCGAGCTGACCATCGCAAGTGAGGACCGATGTACATGAGAATGCGGCCCTGGGGCCGCATTCTTTCAAGGCGTTTCAAAATCGGTGCAGATGGTCAGGGCATCAGCATGCCGCCGTTGACGGGGATGACGGAGCCGGTGATGTAGGCGGATTCTTCGGTGCACAGGAAGACCACCGCGTTGGCGATGTCATCGGGTGTGCCCATGCGGCCCAGGGGGATCTGCTTATTGAAGCTCTCCTTCACCTCGTCGCTCAGCTTGTCAGTCATGGCGGTGGCGATGTAGCCAGGGGCCACGGCGTTGGCCGTGATATTGCGGCTGGCGAATTCGCGGGCGGTCACTTTGGTCAGTCCGATGAGGCCGGCTTTCGAGGTGGCGTAGTTGCTCTGGCCCGCGTTGCCCATCTGCCCCACGACGCTGGCGATGTTCACAATGCGGCCCCAGCGCTGCTTCATCATGGGCTTGGCGACGGCCTGGGTGGCGATCCAGGCGCCCTTCAGGTTCACGTCCAGCACGAGGTCGTACTCCTCCTCCTTCATCTGGATCATGAGCTTGTCCTTGGTCACGCCGGCGTTGTTCACCAGGATGTGCAGCGCGCTGTGGCGTTCGACGGTGGTGGCGATGGCGGCGCGGACGCTTTCGCCGTCCAGCATGTTGATGGCCACGTAATCCGCCTTGCCGCCCTCGGCCTGGATCTCGGCGACCACGCGCTTCATGTCCTCTTCCGTATTGGCGAGGGAACTCACCATCACCAACGCGCCCTGCTGGGCGAGCTTCTTGGCGATCACTTCGCCGATGCCCTGGCTGGCCCCCGTGACGAGCGCGACTTTGCCTTCCAGTGAAAACATGAATCCTCCTGCGGACATGAAGATTCATTGTGCCACCTGCCTTCGAGATTGATAGAGCCTCGTGCCGACCGAGGGCTTCTGGCTGCGGGGGGCAGGCCATGGGATTCTGTACGCCTGGAGGGGCCGTGCGTCCGAATGTCGACCTTTTTTGCGATGGGGCTTGCCTGGGGAATCCGGGGCCGGGAGGCTGGGCTTATCTGCTGCGCCTGAAGGCCGCGGGACAGATCCACGAGAAGGAGGCCGCGGGCTTTGAGCCCGAGACGACCAATAACCGCATGGAGCTGCGCGGCGCCATCGAAGGGCTCGCCTGCTTGAGCAAGCCCTGCAACGTGCTGCTTCACTGCGATAGCCAGTACGTCGTGAAGGGCATCCAGTCCTGGCTTGCGGGCTGGAAGCGCGCGGGTTGGCGCAAGGCGGACAAGCAGCCCGTCATCAACGTGGATCTATGGCAGGCGCTGGATACCCAGCTGCAGCGGCACAGCGTCGAGGCCAAGTGGGTGAAGGGGCATGCGGGCCATGCGGAAAATGAACGCGTGGATGTCCTGGCACGAACGGCGGCGGAAACGCAAACGGCCCGGAACTGATCCGGGCCGTTGGACGGGGAGCCGCGTCGCGCTCAGCGCGTGCGGAACTGGTAGTTGATCGTGCACCAGGCAGAGATGGGGCGTCCGTCCTTGGTTCCGGGAGAGAACGTGGAGGCCATGGCCGCGTCCCGCGCGCTTTCGTTGTAGGAAGGCAGCGCATCTATGCCCTTGACGACCAGGGCCTTGACCGGCTTGCCGCTGGGATCCACCAGCACCTTCACCGTGACCTTCAGCTCGCTGTTCCGCAGCGAAGGTGGCAGGACGTTGACGCGGGGCGCTCGCGGTACGGCCCGGTTGATGGCTGTCGGAGGCAGTTCCTCGGTGACGGCTGGATTGGCACCTTGAGGGACGGAAGGCGCGGCCTGCTGCTGGGGGGTCGAGGGCTGCAGCGTTGGCGTCAGATGAAGGGGCGCGCTGGGCGCGGCCTGGAAGGCCTGGGTCTGTTGCTGAGCCTGTTGCGGTGCTTGCTGCTGAGCCTGGGCCTGCTGCTGGGCTTGGTGCTGAGCCTGCTGGGCCGCAGGGGTGCCCTTCGCCGCGATATCAGCGGTGCGGGTCTGCAGGGCCTGCTGCGTCTTGATGGCCTCAAACTTCTGCCGCTGGATCTCCTCCTGCTTGCGCTTGGCTTCGGCGAGCTCCTTGTCGAGCCTGGCCTTCTCCTCGGCGGTCTTGGCTTCGGCCTTCTTCTTTTCCAGGGCCTGCGTCGTGGCCACGGCCGAGCTTTCCTGCTGGTTGAGGTCCGCGAGCCGCTGCTGGTTCACGGTGAACTCGCGCTGCACCTTGGCCAGCTCTTCTTGCAGCTTCCGGTTCTCTTCGCCCTTCCCATGGATGATGAATGCGGCCGCCGCGAACCCGACGAGGATGACGCCCGCCGCCATGACGCCCCACTTGATGAGGGTGCTGCGATCCGGTCCGCTCTGGATGGCGGCGCGGCTGCCAGTCTCGGTGGTGACGAAGGGCGTGAAATCCGCCGCCTGGTCAGATTTCATGGCCTGGATATCCAGCTCGTTCTCTTCTCGGAAGAGCGTGTGCATGAAGAAGGCCATGTTGAACGTCGTGGGGCTGTAGTCGCCGTCGTAGAGGACAGATTCCAGTTCGGCGTTGAACGCGCCGGGAGTGTCGAACGGCTTTTCCACCAGCAGCAGCCGATTGAGCAGGCTGATGATTTCGGCGGGAATGGGACTGTCATCCTGCGCGGCCTTGAGGGTCGCCCGGGAAAGGGCCGTGGGGATCTGATCCTGGGCGGGCAGTTTCTCGAAGGTGAGCAGTTCGTAGAGGATGGCGCCCAGCGCGTAGAGATCCTGGGCGAGCGCGCTGCTGGCGGAAGGGCGGTAGCGCGCGAGCGAGGCCGAGGCGATGGGGGATTTCCCGAGCAGCGAGCTGATCACCGGCGCGTAGGGCGCATCCAGGATGTAGGCCGCGCCTTCGAAACTGATCCAGATGCTATCGGGGCAGAGCGCGCCGTGGTGAAGGCCCTTCGAATGCAGCACGAGCAGCGACTGGGCGAGCCCCTGCAGCACCGACAGCGAGTGATCGACGCCCAGCGGAATCTGTTCCTGCTTCGCCTTCTCCAGCATCTGCGACAGGCTGCGGCCGGGAATGTAGTCGCAGGCGACGTGGGGGGCCTTGCCTCCCTCGGCTTGATAATTGGCCCCGAGGCCGCGCGAGCCCGCCAGGAGCGCGATGTTGCGATTGATGTCCTCGGTCTTGGAGCCGAGGCCCGCATTCACGAGTTCATCCGAAAACGTGTGCAACAGGCAGTGGCGCTCAAACGCGCTGCCGGCGATGGTAAGCCCTCGAAGAACCTTGCCGAAGGGGTTCGTCGAGAGTTCGCTTACCGAGAGATACGAGCCGAGTCGCGTGTATGAAGCCATCGGTTTCTCCAGCTATAAATGGATCGGATAGGAAGATACCTCCGATCCGAACGGATTCCTAGTATCGAAGGTTTTATCGTTTATTCCCTGGTTCCGAGGTCCCAGGCATCGCCAGCTGATTGCCAGAGTTGTATCCAGATGTTGGCGGTGGCGTTCACGCCGTTCGAATAGCTCAACTGCAGCTGGGCGAACGGGGCCGACAGCACATCCCAGGAGCCGACGCGCTGCCCCGTGGTGGGGTCGATGTGCGCCAGCAGCAGCCGGTGCCGCTCGTATTTCTGCTTGTCCCACTGCAGCAGGCGGGGGCGCGGATCCAGGGGTTCGGTCAGGGACCAGAACGGTTCCTGGAAGGCGACGAGCTTGGGCAGGAATTCGTCCCCAAGTTGTTCGAATTGCTCGCGAAGCGGCGTGACGCCGGTGGTGGCCGACGGGTCGGTCAGCAACTGCACCTGGTGGGCCAGCACGCCCAACTCGCGGACGATGGCGTCGGAGCTGCGATGGTTCTCGCTCATTTCGATGATGCGGCGGAAGGACGCCTCGACATCCTCCACATTGGGAACCTGGTCATTGCTGATGCCCCGCGCGCCTTTGCGCAGCGCCTCGGCGTGACTGCGCATGTATAACGCCATGCGCTTGGGGATCAGGCCAAGCGCCAGTTCCGTCTGCGCTTCGTGGAATCTGGGGCTCCACGCGCCGAGCGAAGTCGCGGCCAGGGCTGCGGACAGGGTGGATCGCAGGATGGGGAAGCGCACAGGACCTCGGGGGAAAAATCCAGGATACTCCCATGCCACGCCTGAAATGCGGCAAGATGACTCGCATCATGCAGACCATGCTCACACGGGAACGGCTGTGGCAGCGCGTGGGGGGACCCGCGGCCTGGGCTCTGCCATGGGCCATGGCCGCGGCGTGCGCCCTTCCATGGCTGCTGCCCGAGGACTGGGATGGTCATCTGCCACGCACATGGATTGCGGCGGGCTGGGGGGTATGCGCGCTGATCCTGGCGCTGGCGTTCGTTCACCGGCGCTGGAGAACGCCCGCGGCCTGCGCGCTGCTGGCGTGGATCACGCTGCTGGGGCTGGGGCGCGCCGCCCGCTGGGAGCGTAGCCTGCCTGTCGGTTTTGTGGAGCTTCAGGGACGCATCTCGGCACCCTGGAGCGTTCAAGGCGAGCGCCGAACGGGGCGGCTTCGCGTCGAAACCCCCGCCTCCCTGCGTGGGATGGAGCTGCTCGTGAACCTGCCCCGGGAAGGCGAAGCCGCGCCCGCGCCGGGAACCCCCGTGGCACTGCGCGGGGAACTGCAGGCTGTGGAGTCCGGACCCGACTTCATCGGCGAGCGCCTGCTCTGGCGCGCCCGCAGCGATGGCGCACCCCGCCGCCTGCACCTGCGCTCCGCGCAGATCTTCGAGGCGCTGGGGCCAGCGAATCCCTCCCCGCTACTGCGTCTTCAGACCTTTGTCCGGCAGCGCTTCGACGCCCTTCCACTGCAGGGGACAGCGCGCGATCTGTGGGGCGCGCTGACGCTGGGGGTTCCGCCGGTGCACGACGAGGCCTTCAGCGCCTTCGCCGAGAGCGGCACCATCCACACCCTGGTGGTTTCGGGGCTTCAGGTGACGCTGGTGATGATCTTCGTCGAGGCGCTGTGGAGGCGCCTCGCGGGGCGCAGGGGCAGTCTGGCTGCGGCGTTCCTGGGATTGGCCTACTGTGCCGTCGTGGGCTTCTCCGCGCCGGTCTGGCGTGGATTGATGATGGGATTCGCCTGGTGCCTGGGGCGCGGCAGCGGCTGGAAGCTGCCGCCCGCCTTCACCCTGCACGGAGCCCTGCTCCTGTGGCTGCTCGCGCATCCCGCGGCCGGGTGCGAGCCCGGATTCCTGCTGGCGTGGCTGGCACTGGTGGGCATGTTGTGGTGCGCGGAGCCTCTGGCTGGCGTGGTCTCACCCCTGTTTGGGCGCTGGGCGTTGCCCTTCGCCCGCTGCGCCGCGCCCTGGCTCACCACGCTGCCGCTGCTCGCGCTGCTGCACGGCGGAGCCCCGCTGTGGGGCGTGGTCGCGAACCTGTTCGTCCTGCCCCTGGTGGCATTCCTGACGCCGTTGTGTCTTGCGCTGACGCTGCTGCCCGTGGCGCCGCTTGTCCACGGCGCCGGATGGCTGCTGGCCTGGATGGGAGATCGCGCAGTGCCCTGTTTCGCCCTTATCCAGCCACTGGCCACAGGATATCTCGCGCCGTGGATCCTGCTCTGCCTGGGATGGCTGCGGCTGGCTCAGCGGCACGCCGCGCTGCGCCGCACGCGGGCGCTGGCGGTCGGCCTGCTGGGTGCATCGCTCGCGCTGGTGGCCTTGCGCGGGGTGGGGCACGCGCCGACGTCGCTCAGTCTGGAGGCCGTGGATATCGGGCAGGGGGACGCCCTGCTGCTGCGCCAGCCGGGAGGGGGTGCGACGCTGGTGGATACGGGGCTCTCGCCCTGGGCCGCGCGAAGGATCGTGCGCGTGCTGAGCCGGCGGGGTGTGCGTGAGGACTTGCATCTGATCATCACGCATCCGCACGGCGATCACGCCGGGGGATGGGCGACGTTGGCGCGGCTCTGGAACCTGGCTTCGGCATCCATTCCCGACACCGCCCTGCCGGTGCAGGCCTGGAGCCCTGTGGCCAGTCCGGCCATGCTTGCGGGTGCCCATCCCCTGCGGCGGGGCGATGCGTGGACGCGCGGCCACAGCGCGTTTTCCGTGCGCTGGCCCCCCAAGCCCTTCAATCTCCCCGACGCCAATATGATCTCCCTGGTCCTGCGCGTGCGCTGGCGGGACCGCGAGCTGTGGCTCATGGGAGACGCGCTGGGCATCCAGGAACGGGATCTGCTGGATCTGGGAGAACCAGAGCGGGGTTCCTTCCATCGCCTCCTGAAGGTGGGACACCACGGCAGCCGCAGCGCTTCCGATCCCCAGTGGCTGCAGGCGATGAAGCCCGAGGTGGCGGTCATCACCGCCGGACGGCGCAACACGTTCGAGTTCCCCCATCCAGAGACGATGGAGGGACTGCGGGCCGCAGGTTGTCGCGAGATCCACATCGTGGGGCCCGCGCGGGGTGTTCGCCTGGAAGCGGTGCCGGAAGGTGCGGGATCTGAAGGCCTCTGGCGCGTCACGACGGGCCAGGATTAGCGCTAGATCCGAATCAGGCGCCTATCCCTTGGGCTTGGGAAACGCTTTTTCGATGATGGCTTCGGCCGAGGGATAGCCCTTGAATGCCAGGTGGTAGGCGCGGCGCGCGGGGTCGGGGCAGCGCTTCCAGGCGTTGCGGCGCTCCCAGGGATCCGTCTCCAGATTGTAGAGATCCTCCTGGGGCGGTCGGGTGCTGGTGCGCAGCAGGTAGTGCATGCGGCCCCGGATCAGGCTCAGCCCCACGGCGCTGTCCAGCACCTCGTTGGTGTTGGTGGCCATCAGATTGCGATCCGCCGTGATGGGCCGCAGCAGGCTGGAGCCCTCCAGGGCGGCCTGCTGCTTCTCCAGCCGCTTTTGACCCCACAGGCCCATGAGATCCAGCAGGGTGGGCATCAGATCCAGGTTCTGCACCGGCACCCGCTGGTTGGCGATCATCGCGGCGCGATCGCGGTCGCGCAGCGCCGATTGGGGCAGATACATCCACATGGGCACGGAGATGGTCTCGACGTAGTGGCAGTAGAAATGGGCGATGTAGCCGTGCTCCTCGAAGGCCTCGCCGTGATCGGAGGTGAAGATCACGGCCGTGTCCTCCAGGCGGCCCTGGTCCGCAAGGGCCTTGAGAATGCGCCCCATGTGGCTGTCCAGTTCCAGCACGGTGTTGTCGTAGCGGTCCCGTTCGTCCTTGGTCCAGCGCTCGAATTCCGGGTGCGTGTTGTAGGGATAGTGATTCGTGTTCAGGTGGATCACGCCCATGAATCGCTGGCCCGTGCGCGCGCAGGCCTCCATCTGGCGGATGCCTTCATCCACCGTGAACCGGTCGTCGATGCCCCAATCCCGGAAATAGGGCTGCCGGGAACGCTGCTTATCCCAGAACACGTCGGGGGATGGCGTGTTCATGAACCGGTCCATGCCGCACCAGGACATATCCTGGGAGGACACAAAGAAGGTCCGCATCCCCGCGGCCTTGCCCCATTCCCACAGCAGCGGGGCCTGGCTGAGATGCGCGGCGGGCTGGAGCGGCGAGATGCCCGTGAGGATGCTGGGCACCGAGATCAGCGTGGCCGACGAGTTGCTGAAGGCCTTGGGAAAGGGGAAGAAGCCCGCCGGATGGGCTTGGGCGAAGCGCTTGAGCTGGGGCGTGGTCTCCCGCGCGTAGCCGAAGAGCGACAATTCCTGGCGGCGCAGGCTTTCGTTGAGGATCAGCAGGATATTGACGGGCGGCGTCGGGTAATGGGCCTGGCCGGGTTCGAGGAGCGCCATGGGCGTGCGGGGTTTTAGTCGGATGGGAGGCGCGTTCTGGCCGCGGAATTCCTTCCACAGAAAACGTCCGCAGAGGGTCGGCGTGTTCACATCCGGCAGGAAGCATTGCGCCTGTTCCGCCGCCTGGGCGACGCAGATCGTGAAACAGCCCCCGGCGACCAGCAGATGCAGGCTTTTGCCGCGCCAGCCCATGTCCCACGAGCGGCGCGTTCGGGCGGTGGTCCGGTGCAGCACCCAGGCCACCAGCAGGATGGCGAGGCCCAGCGCCACGGCCTGCACGGCATGGAACGAATCCCGCGCCATGACGATGGAATGGGCTGTTTCCCAGCGGATGTAGGAGAGCGTGAAGAGATCCGGCAAGGAGCGGTTGGCGGTGAAGTAGGCGTAGCTGGATAGCAGGTTCGCGCCGTAGAGGGTGGCGGCGAGCGCCAGGCCGAGGCCGTACCATCCAGAGCGCCCTGCATGGCGCAGATCGTGGAGCAGGCCTTCCACGCCTCGGTAGATCAGGGCCGAAAGGGCGATCGATAGCGCGTAGACGGCCGTGCCGATGCCCGCCGATTCCAGCAGGGTGTGCCAGCGCAGGGCGATATCCAAAACCAGCAGCAGGGCGGGAAAGGCGATGTAGCCCAGGATCCCCTTCAGCCTTTCTCGATCCACCCATCCTCCGGTTTTCAATCCGGTCATTAGATCACGGTCGATGGCTTATTCCGCCAAGCGTTTCAGCCACTCTGCCAGGGGGCTCAGATCGGCCAGCGGCGTCTCGTCGCTGTAGTTGCGCACGGCGGCAGAGGCCTTCAGGGTGGACCTGGGACGCTCCTCGCGCTTCAGCAGATGATTGGCCTGGGGGATATCCAACACGAGGCCGTGAAAGCTGGATGGAAACCGATCCGGGCGAAGGCTCTGGATATCTCGATCGCCCCAGACCAGCGCCGCGGGCACGCCCAGGCGCGCGATCAGGGCCCATGGATCGATATCCAGCAGCGAGCGCACGAAGGAAAGCGTCTCGGGCGCCATGAGCGCCTTGCCCATCGCCGCCATGGCTTCGTGGACCTCTGCCCCCGCCGTGGGGGTTGGCTGCTGCTGGCGGATGGCGTCGAAGACCTGGTCCAGATAGGCCAGGTTGCGGCTGGCGATATTGGAGGGGAGCTGGGCCTCAAGCATCGCGCGGATGGATTTGGCCATGCTTTGCGGCGGCATGCCGATCAGCATCGCCGCATCGGCCTCCGGGGCCGCCAGCAGCGCCAGCAGCGCCCCTTCGTCATGCCCCACCAGCAGGATCCGCTTGCCTTTGGCCTCTGGTTGCACGCGAGCGGTGGCGATGGCGGCCTTCACATCGCCCAGCTGCGCCTCCAGCGAGACATCCAGCTTCGCATCGCGGCTTCCCACGAACCGCTTGTCGAAGCGCAGGCTGCCGAGCCCCTGGGCGGAGAGCCAGCGGGCCAGATCGCGCCCCGCGTGGCTCTGGATCAACACGCCCGTGCCTGGATCCTTGTAGGTCGGATTGGACCAGTCCCGGTCCACGGCGCCCGAACCCGCCACGAACACGGCAAAGAAGGGATGGTGCTGGACCGAGCCGCCAGCCGCCAGGAGGCTGCCCTTCAGGGCAAGCCCCCCCTGTCCCTGGAAGACGAGCGTCCGCTCGTTGAAGGCCGTGGCTGTTGATGCAGACGAGGCCACCGGGGCTGATGAAGTGGCCGGGGCTGATGATGGTGCGGCCGAAACGATGGGAGCAGCGAGGAGAAGCGGAAGGAACACGGAACGCAGCATGGGACCTCAAGGCGAGACTACAGGATTCCATGCCGCGTCGAGAAGGAAAGCTCCCGTTCCCGGCGCGTTCAACGCTGTCTCAGGATCCAGGCCACGAGGCGACGGTGGAAATCCTCGGGATCACCGAGATCCTGCTGCGCCAGCCGCGGCGGTTGATTGGCCAGCCGCCAGAAGCCGTTCTTTCGATCCAGCATCGCGTCCGGCATGGGCGCAGGTTCAATGGCCGCCGACCGAGGGGCGCTCCGGGCCTGTTCTTTCGAGGCGACTTCCTGTCTTGGCCCTGGCCTGCGCCCAACGGGATTCATGACATCTCCACGGCATTCCCGGTCAAGGAATGCGCACCGAAAAACATAGGCTTTTGGCAGACTGTTGCCATGGCCAGAATCCTGCAAACCCATGTGTCCGCGCTTTTTCCCGAGTCGGGTCCCGTGCGCGCAATGCTTTACGGCGAAGCCCCTGGCCCCTTGGGGGCGGACAAGAGCGGCGTGCCGTTCTGGGGGGACCGGGCGGGTCGCGCGGTCTACGGCCTGCTCCAGGCGGAGGGCCTGGCGACGGTGCCCACAGGCGCCTTCGAGGACTGGGACGGCGCGAGGCTGAAGGCGCGTGGGTGGTGGCCTGTCCTGCGCGGCGTGGCGCTGGGCAATGCCTTTCCCGTATGTCCCACGCGGGACGGCGATCATTTTCGCGCGCCGACGGACGCGGAGCTCAAATCGCCCGAGAACATCGAGCGCCTTGGACAGGAACTGTCAAATGCTCTCTCGCGCTGCGAGGGGCCACTGCGCGTCATCGCCATGGGTCGGCGCTCCGCCTGGATCCTTTCCCGCCTGAAGGCGTCCTTCGCTTTCGAGCTGGAGGAACTGCCCCATCCATCCGCCCAGGGACTGCTTCAGGCCGCTCCCGATAAGGGCCGCGGCCTGAAGCTCGCCGATCTCCGCGCCGCGTGGGAAGCCCGCCTGGGCGATCTGCTGCGCTGACCATCAAGCAGATCGGGGTTGTCTATTTCCCGCCCTGCTTCTGCGCGCGCAGCGCGTCCACCAGCAGGCGCGCCACGTGATCCGCGCCGGTGCGCGTGGGGTGCGTGAAGTCGCCGGTCATCAGGCGTGGATCCGCCTTGTACCAGTGCAGGCTGGCGTCGGGCCCGCCCATGGCGTGGAAGGTGTCAAAGAAGGCGCAACCCAGCTCGCGGGCCAGTTTGCGCTGGGTCTCCACGATTTTCGGGATGCTGGGCATGGTTCCGATCTGACCTGATCGGTTGCGCTCATCGCGATCCATGGGGGCCATCATGAGGATCGAAACGCTGGGCAGGGCCGCCCGGATGCGGCGCACCATCTCGCGGTAGTCCGCTTCGTAGCCGGGGCCTGGGATGTTCGCGTAGCCCGCTTCGTTGGTGCCGAAGGCCAGGATCACCAGATCCGGCCGCCGCAGCTTGAGCGATGCGATCCAGGCGCCCGCGTTGGCGAGCGTCAGGTGATGGATCGCCCCGCCGTTGATACCGACGGCGTCGTAGACGACACCGGGAGCGTCCCGCTCCATCACCAACCCGAAGAGTGTCACCTCGCCATCGCCCTTGGCCTTCAGGGTGACGCTGTGGTTCTGGTCCGAGGGGATGGCGATGATCTGCTTTGCGGGTTGGGCTTCGCTGGCCGCGGTGCTGATTTCGAAAGCGGCGTCATCCACCTTCACCTGCACTGTGCCGCCCCTGGGCCGCGCCATGAAGTGCAGCTCCAGGTGGTTGAAGGGCATGCCCTTGACGGTGCTGAGCTTGGTCGTCGCGCTGCCGCTGGAACTGAACGACACGCCGCCCATGCCGTAGGCGTATCTTGCGTCGCCGCTGCCCTGGGGGCTGGTGGCGGCGTTGTGCATGCGCCAGCCTTTGGCTTCGAGGTTCACGCCCAGGTGGCCGTACCATTCCCATGGACGGCCCGGCAGGATCCAGCCGTGACCGGCATTCCCCGCCAGTTTCTGAAAGCGCGCCCGGGCTTCGCCGGTGATGAGATCGCCCGTCACGGGCGAATCGCCGAAATGGCTGATGCGGACCTGTCCCTGTCCCGCCTCGGCCCTGGCGAGCGCCGCCAGGAAAGGCTTCAGGGCGTTGGAGGGATCCTCCAGCATGGGGCCGGAGGGCAGGGGCGTCTCACCGTCCTTCAGGACTGGCAGCGGTGCGAAGCCGCTGGAGGCCGATGGCGTTTCGGAGGGTTCTGGCGATGGCATTGCCTGAGGGTCGAGGGCCGCGCTGGATGGGGCCTCCAGGCCGAGGGGCAGGATGGGAGCTTGCGTGGGCTCCCACAGGCGCACGCCGGGGTGGCCGTGCAGCGGATCCACGAACAGGCGTTTGAGCTGGGCCGCGCTGACGAGCCGCTGGCTGGCCCAGTGTTCGGTGAGATAGGGAACGCCGGCGGCGAGGGCGAGGGCGGCGGCGGTGAACCAGGGATTCGGGCGCTTCATGTCAGAACCCCTGGTAGATGAAAGGGGCGATCTGCCCGGCGGAGGCCAGCCTCACCAGCACGGCGACGCCGATCAACAGGGCGGCTTGCGCCAGGGCGGGAAGCTCCGAGAACCGCGTCTTCGCCCGGTCGAACCCGTCTTCGGGAAGCGCCTGGCTGGCCAGCACGATGACCATGAAGACCAGCGCCTTGATGGGGATGTTGCCCGTGCCGGTGGTGAAATCGGACAGTCGCTGTCCAATTTGCTTCACCGTGTCCAGGCTATCGGCGCGGAAGAAGATCCACGCCACCAGCACCACATGGAAGGTGACCAGGATGCCCAGGGCCTTTCTCCATGCGGGTGTGGGCGGGCGCGGCCCCCGTTTCCGCGCGGGTTCCATGGCCCGCTGAATGGCGAGGCCCAACCCATGGATCAGCCCCCAGATGAGGAAGCACCAGGACGCGCCATGCCAAAGCCCGCCCAGCACGAACGTGAACAGGATCGCGAAGGTGGCCACCAGCTTCTTTCGCACGCCGGGAACGCTGAAGAACACGTAATCCTGCAACCAGCTTGAGAACGAGATGTGCCAGCGCTTCCAGAACTCCGAAAGGCTGGACGAGCGGTAGGGCGCCTTGAAGTTGTCCTTCAGCTTGAAGCCCAGCAGCAGCGCCGCCCCGATGGCGATATCGGAGTAGCCGCTGAAGTCGCAGTAGATCTGCACCGCGTAGGCGTAGATGCCCGAGAGCACCTCGGCGCTGCTGAAGAACAGCGGCTGCTCGAAGATCCGGTTCGCCAGGGATTCGGCCAGGTAGTCGGCGATGACGCACTTCTTCACGAAGCCCAGCGCGATCAGGAAGAACGCCTTGCCCGCCAGCTCCGGGTCCATGATGCGCGGCGGGGCCTCCAGCGATGGCATCAGTGTCTCGGCGCGCGTGATGGGGCCCGCCAGGATCGTGGGGAAAAAGCTCACGAAGGCGAGATAGCGCGGAAAGCTGCGCTGGACCTCCTGGTCTCCCCGGTAGACGTCCAGCACGTAGCTCATGGACTGGAACGTGTAGAAGCTGATGCCGGTCATGAAGATCACCCGCCAGCCCGGATGCACCGCCCCCAGGCGCGGGACGTGGCTCCACAGCGCCATCAGGCCGTCGAAATACTTGAAGCAGGCCAGCAGGCCCAGGTTCACGACCAGGGACAGGGCGACGGCGCCCCGACGCGCGGCGGTGGATTTCGCGCGGCCCAGGATGCGGCCCGCGCTGTAGTCGGTGATGGCCGTCAGCAGCAGGGGCGCGAGGTAGAGCGGGTTCCAGGTGGCGTAGAAGACCAGGCTCGCCGTGACCAGCAGCAGCACGGGCGATATTACGGGCAGACGCTTCCGCCAGCGGGCCACCAGGGCCAGCAGCACCACGGTGGCCGCCAGGAAGACCAGGAATGGACTCTCGCTCAAATTCACTTCGACTTCCTCTTCACCATGCTTGTTTCCATCCCGCTGCTGCCATGCGCCTGCTTGCCTACTTCGCCGGGCTGGCGGCCTCGAAGGCCTCCAACAGCGCGTCCGCCATCGCATCGCCCAGTTTCTGGTAGCCCGGTCCCGTCAGGTGGACCAGATCCTTCTGGGCCAGTCCGGCGCGGTTCCATCTCAGGATGGCGCCTTCGCCGCCCATGGCTTGGCGAGCATCCCAGAATGCACAGTCACTGTCCAATGCAGCCTGGCGCAGGGCGTCAATCACCCAGCGGGCGCCAGCCTTCAGGTTGGGGATCTGGCGCTTGTTGCGCCCGATGCGATCCAGCGGCCCCACGACCAGTATGGAGGCCCCGCTTTCCTGCTTGAGGCTACTCAGCAGCTTTCGCGCCCGGGCGCCGTATTCCTCGGGGGTGATGTCCTTGCGGCCCATGTCGTTGGTGCCATAGGCCAGGATGATCAGGTCGGGATGGGCCTGGGCCAGCAGTGCGCCGCGCAGCTCCGGGTTCCATCGCTCCAGATCCAGGATCTCCGCGCCGTTGAGGCCCAGTTCGTCCACGATGACGCCGGATCGGCCTGATCTCAGCTCAACGCCCAGCAGCCGCGCGCTGGTCGGCAGATTGAGGGTCAGTTCCTTCAGTCCGGCTTCGAGGGCGGAGCGGCCCTGGATCTTCAGCATCTGGCCAAAGGACAAGGGCTTTTCGAGGATGGATTCCATTCGCGCGGGCGGCGCTCCAGACGGGGCGGGCTCTGGATTTTGGACAGTTGCTGTCGGTCGGGGCGCGGGATCCACCAGGACATCCGGGAGCGGGAAGGCGGCCCGGATCGCGAGCGGAACCGGCGGCAGATCGCCGTCGCGTCCGCCATTGCCGTCGGCACTTGTCTCCGCCGGGGCCAGGGTTATGGCGTCGGCGCGACGGATCTCCGCTTCTGCGTGGTCAGTGGCCCCGCCCAGCAGATGGATCCGGAATTCCGTGAAGGTCCCCGTGAAGCGCAGGGGGGATTCGGGGGTTCCGGGCGGAATCATCGCGGCTCCGGCCAGTCCCACCCATCCGTCGCATTCCTTGGCGCGCAGGCTGGTGGCGGTCCAGGCGGAAAAGCCGGATTGGCCCACGCCCACATGGGCATATCCACGCCAGGGCCGGGAGGGCAGGATCAGCCCCGGACCGCCGTCCCCGAAGCGCTGCTGAAGGCGGGATCGCAGTCGGCCCGTCCAGAAATCCGCCGCCGTGTGGGAATCCCCGAATTGCAGGACCCGCACGAGGCCAGGGGTGGTGGACGTCTGGCCCAGGGTCGCGAGCCCGCCCCAGAAGGCCTGAAGGGCCTGGGGGTTGGCGATGGCGGGGATCCTAGGTTCGGGCGCGGCCTCGCGGATCCTGGCAGACTTGGCGGCTTTGGTTGAATGGGTGGAACGGGCGGGCTTGGCGCGCCGCGCCTTGTGGCGGGGAGCCGCTGACAGGGGCGACAGGTTCAGTCCCGAGCCAAGGCCCGCGGCGGTCAGGACCAGCAGCAGGGATCGCAGGCCAAGGGGCCAGCGCGGCTTGCGCGATGGACTCAACGCGGTCTCCTTCCCACCCAATCCCCTCGTTCGCCAACCAACGTGTTGGGGCGATCCGTGATGATGGTGCGGCCATCCTCGGTGAGGAACGTGTACAGGGGGTGATCGTCTGCGGGGACGGCCCGGGTGGGTTTTAGGCTGATGGGGCTGGGCGAACTCGTGCGCGCAGGCTTTGACGGGGCTTCCGCGGGAGGGGCGAAGGCGCCCGGCGCGGTCTGGGCGGCCCGGGCGTACCGCCTCAGGGGGGCGTTGAGCGTGCCCGAAGCGCGAAGCTGCTCCATCTGCTGGAATAGCCGCCCAAGGACCAGCCGGGCCAAGCGTTCGTAGCCGCAGGGCACGAGGTGGATGAGATCGCGCTGGGCAAGACCAGAGGCGGCCCAGGAGGCGATGGCGCCTGTGCCGCCCATGAGCTCGCGCCGATCCACGAAGAGGCCGCCGAAGCGCGAAGCCAGGGCCTTCTGGGTGGCGATGATCTCGTTCAGGGCTCCCGCTCGCCCCTGGGGCAGACGGCCGTCCGGAGGGCCCGCCAGCAGGATCGCGGCGGATGGCGCGGCCTTGCGGAATCGCCAGAGCAGGCTTTCCAGGGCCTGCTGGTAGGCGCGCGCGTCAAAGCGGCGACCATTGGCCTCGTTGGTGCCGAAGGACAGCACCAGCAGATCCGGGCGCTCCGCGCGGATCGCGGAAATGAATAGGTTCTCAGGCAGGGCCAGCATCCAATCCGCCTGGGCGCCGTTGAACGCCAGCGCGCTGTGGATGGCGCCCCCGGGAGCTTCCAGCGCGAGGCCAAGAATGCGCGCCGTGCCGCTACCTGTTCCGCCGCCCGAGCTGTTGCTGACGCTGGTCAGTTCGAGGGAATGGCTGCCCGCGCCGAGATCGCGCTCGAAGACCGTCAGATCCATGGGGCCTTCCAGGTTCAAGGTCCCCAGATCGCGGCCATCGGCCCGGATGCGCAGCGCGCCGCCGCCGGGACGGCGCAGGGCGTGGAGTCGCATTCGGTTGAAGGCCGCGCTCACGGTGGCGCGTTCGCCGGGTTTCGCCGCTTCGAAATAGGTCGCTGAAAGGCCCAGGGCGGTGTCGGCCCCGGGCTTGCGCGGTCCTTTTTTCCAGCCTGGGGTGGCTTGGGCCCGCACGCCGGGCATGCGGACGACCCAGGGCAGGCCCAGTCCTGCGCCGCCGTCGCCGAATCGTTGTTGGAGGAGGCTCTTGAAGGTCTGCCGCGTCTCCAGGGCTTCCAGGTGGCTATCGCCGAAGTGCAGCACGCGGACCGGCGCCTCGCCCGCCCGCGCGCGCAGGCAGGCCAGCGCCAGATTGCCCAGGGCAGCGTTGCTCGTCGCGTCTGCGGCGATGCCTCCGTGGCCGACCATGGCGGCGCACATCAGCGGGGCGGCCACACGGCGGAAGGCGCTTTTCAGCAGGGCACGGTGCAATCGGGACTCCAAGGGGGTCGGCGGGGATTTGCGAGGGAAGTCGTCCTGTGCATCTTTCAAGGTCCGACATTCGAGAAAAGCCATTCTACCTCATGACCGTTTGGGCTCTGGCGCGCGTGGGCTCGCTGGAGATCCTGGGAGCTATGTTGGGGAGCCGTGGTCGATGGCGGCTTTGATCGGCCTGACGTGGCTTTGGGCCTTGGGAGTGGTGGAGAAGCCGGTCTCCGTGCGATCCTAGAACCTTTATGAATCGCGGATTTCACGGGGGCAGAACCATGGGCGAACTTAGCGGCGTTGGCGTGAAGGTGGCGCAGATGAGGGAATCCCGCTCGATGACGCGGGAACAATTGGCGGAGCGCAGCTCGCTTCCCCTGCAGCTCATCGAGCAGATCGAATCGAGTGGACTGGTGCCCAGCCTGTCCCCGCTGCTGAAGATCGCCCGGGTGCTGGGCGTGCGCCTGGGGACGTTCCTGGATGGCGAAGAGCAGGCGGGCCCCGTGATCTCCCGGAAGGATCATCTGGCCAAGGCGCCCCGCTTCGCGGGCGGAACGCGCGCGGACCGGACGGGCATGGACTTCCACGCGCTTGCTCCGGGGAAGATGGGCCGCCACATGGAGCCCTTCATCGTTGAAGCCGAGCCCGGCATGGACGAGCAGCTTTCCAGCCACGAGGGCGAAGAACTGCTCTACATCCTGGAAGGCCGCGTGGAGCTGCTCTACGGCAAGGCATCCCATGTCCTGGAGGCCGGTGACAGCATCTACTACGACTCGGTGGTGCCGCATCAGGTGAGGGCCGTCGACGCGCCCGCCAGGATGCTGGCCGTGGTCTATACGCCGTTCTGAGGCTGGAGCTGTCATGAGTGAATTCATCGAAAAGACGCTGGGTGGCGTTCTGGAGGAACAGGCCCGGATGCATCCGGACCGCGAGTTCCTGGTCTACGCCGACCGCGATCTGCGCTGGACCTACAAGACCTTCAACGCCCGCGTGGACGCCATGGCCAAGGGCCTTCTGGCCATGGGCCTCAAGAAGGGCGATCACCTGGGCATCTGGGCCACCAATGTGCCCGACTGGTTCACCTTCTTCTTCGCCACCGCGAAGATCGGCGTCACCGCCGTCACCGTGAACACGAACTACAAGCTGCACGAGCTGGAATACCTCGTCCAGCAATCGGATATCACAACGCTGTGCCTGGTGGATGGCTTCAAGGACAGCGATTACGTGCAGATGGTCTACGAGCTGATTCCTGAGCTGAAGGAATCCCTGCGCGGGCAGCTGAAGAGCGAGAAGTTCCCCTGTCTCAAGAACCTCGTGTTCATGGGTCCCCAGAAGCACCGCGGCATGTTCAACACCGCAGAAGTGCTGCTGCTGGGCGAGCATATGGACGACGCCGTGCTGGAGGCCGCCACGGTCCAGCAGGACTGCCACGACGTCATCAACATGCAGTACACGTCGGGCACGACGGGGTTCCCCAAGGGCGTGATGCTCACGCACTACAACATCCTCAACAACGGCTTCTCCATCGGCGAGTGCCTGAAATACACGGGAGAGGATCGCCTCTGCCTCACGGTTCCCCTGTTCCACTGCTTCGGCATGGTGCTGGCGCTGATGGCCGTGCTGACCCACGGCGCGGGCATGGTGGTCTGCGAGAACTTCGATCCGCTGCTGGCGCTGGCTTCCGTGCAGAAGGAGCGCTGCACGGCCATTTACGGCGTTCCGACGATGTTCATCGCCGAGCTGAACCATCCCATGTTCAAGATGTTCGATCTCAGCTCCCTGCGCACGGGAATCATGGCAGGTTCGCCCTGTCCCATCGAGATCATGCGCCGCGTGGTGGACGAGATGTACCTGCGGGATATCACGTCGGTCTACGGCCTCACCGAGGCGTCCCCCGGCATGACCCAGTCCCGCGCGGATGATCCGCTGGAAGTGAAGGTCGGCACCGTGGGCCGCGAACTGCCGGGCATCGAGGTCAAGGTCTGGAACCCCGAGACGGGCGAGGATTGCGCCATCGGCGAGCCCGGCGAACTGTGCTGCCGCGGCTACAACGTGATGAGGGGCTACTACAAGCTGCCCGAGGCGACGGCCGAGGTGATCGACGCCGACGGATGGCTGCATTCCGGCGATCTGGGCATCAAGGACGAGAACGGCAACTACCGCGTCACGGGCCGCATCAAGGACATGATCATCCGCGGGGGAGAGAACATCTATCCCAAGGAGATCGAGGACTTCCTCTACCAGATGTCCCAGATCAAGGATGTGCAGGTGGCGGGCGTTCCCTCCGAGAAATACGGTGAGGAGGTCGGCGCGTTCGTGGTCCTGAAGGAAGGCGAGTCGCTTACGGGGGAGGAAGTCCGGGATTACTGCCGAGGCCAGATCTCGCGCTTCAAGATCCCGAAGTACGTCTTCTTCATCGATGCCTTCCCCATCACCGGCAGCGGCAAGATCCAGAAGTTCAAGCTGCGCCAGATGAGCCTGGAACTGATGGAGAAGCACGGATACATCCGAACCTGAATCCCTCTGGCGCGCCGAAGCTGGGCGCGCAGGGTGGGATTGGGCTGAGTCCTCCTAGGGGCCGCCCGGGATCAAAGATCCTTGACGCCCTTGGGGGGAGGGCGATGGGGCATGCGCTGCTGCATGCCTTCCAGTTCATCCTGGCGCGCGCCCTGGCTGGGTTTGGGCGGAGGCGGCGGCGGGGGAGTCTTCGGCTTGGGCGGTGGGGGCTGCTTGTCCTTGAGCAGGGATTGGAGATCGTGTGTGGCGTCGGGCTGTCCGGGCTGCTCTTTCAGCAGGCGTTCCAGCAGCGTGATGGCCTCGTCCGGCTGGCCCAGCGCCATCTGGGCCCGCGCCGCCAGCAGCAGGGCGGGGGCGCGCCATTCGGGCACGGGGCGCGGCACGCCTTGGCCGAGCAGGGGCGTCAGGGTCTTTAGGGCGCTCTGGAAATCGCGAGCCTTCAGATCGATCTGCGCGGCCAGCAGGCGGTGGGTCGGGAGGCGACCCTCCGGTCGCCAATGTTGCGCAGAGGCCAGATCTCCCCGTTCCAGCGCCGTCTGTGCGATCCACGCCTTCACGCTCTGGGGCAGGGGAAGGGGCGATTGGGCCCGGGCGGGGATCCCGAAGAACAGCAGCACGCCCAGAATGGGCCGCCACGAGGCCAGGGGCTTGCCCGCGCCGAATAGCCAGAGGGCCAGGCCCGCGAGGGCCAGCCAAGCGCCCCATTCGGGATGGGCCGGCTGCAGCGAACGGCTTTTGGGCAGGGCGGCGCGTCCATCGGCCAAGTGCTGAAAAAGGCTGGGCAGATCATCGCTGGGCTTGAGCAGCTTGCCTCCGCTGGCTTCCGCAATGTGCCGCAGCAACTCTGGCTTTGCCGCACTCAGCATGGGTTCTGGCATGGGTTCTGGGTTTGATTCGGATGCCTGGGCGGCTTGCCCTTCGTGCGCGGGCGTAGCGGCGGGTGGCGGCACCAGTTGGGGCATCGTTCCCCCCAGGGCCACGGCGTAGAGCGGCAGCTTGGCGTCGTTTAGGAATTGCACAGCCCGTCCCTGGGCGTCCTCGGGGGTCTCCCAGGTTTCTTCGCCGTCGCCCACCAGCAGGATCACCGCCGGCTCCTTGCGCTCGAGCGTGGCCACGATCTGCGGGATGCCACGGCCCAGGCTGGTGCCGGCCGAGCCGATCTCACCTGGTTGCACGGCTTTCAAGGCATCGCGCAGCAGGCCCAGATCCTCGCCGGGGGGCTGCATGGGGATGGTGTCGCCGGTCAGCAGATCCAGGCTGTAGCGGACGCCGGGGACCGGGCGCGACCAGAGCTTGTCCAGCATGCGTTCCGCCGCCCGCCACCGGCTCTGCCCCGAACAGTCCTGCACCCGCATGGAACGGCTGGCGTCCAGCACCACATGGACCGTGAGTCGCGGGATTTCCGGCAGTCCCCAGCGAGGTCCGGCGATGCCCAGCCCGAGGCCCGCGAGCAGCAGCCCCGCGCCGATGCCCTGGATGCCGGGGCGCTGGCCCACCACGCGCACGCCCAGCCCGGGGCGCACAGCGGCCCAAAGGCCGAAACCCATCACCAGCAGTCCAAGGCCGACGCCCGCCAGCGCGGCCCAGGGATGGAGAAAGCTCGCGGAGAGGATATCCATGGTTCAGGCCTTCAGCCAGGCGGGCAGAGGTTTGCCGCGCTTGCGCATCAGATCGAGCGCCAGCGGTAGCGCGAAGAGGGCGCAGGCCATGAGAATCCAGTGGGCCAGCGGCTTGCCTTCGCTGGGAGGATCCACGGGGAGGACGGTCTTTTCCAGTTCGTTGATGGCGGCGAAGCTGCGGGCCATGCCCGCCGGATCATCGGCGGCAAGGGCTATGCCGCCGGTGCTCTGTGCGATCTGCTTCAGGGTCTCTGGATCCGTCGTGACCTTCACCTTGGCGTATCCCCCGCCGTCGATGGGGTATAGGCAATCGCCGGTGCTTCCGATGGCGACGGTGTGGATGCGGATGCCGCCAGCCTTGGCCTCCTCGGCGGCCTCTGCGGGCAGCACGCGGCCGCGGTTCTGGGCGCCGTCCGTCAGCATCAGGATCACCCGGGATCTCGCGGGGCTGTTGGCGAGCCGCCGCACGGCCGTCATCAGGGCGCTGCCGATGGCTGTGCCATCATCGCGCGCGTCCAGTTCCAGGCGGTCCAGCATGCCGTACAGGCGCACGTGGTCTGCGGTCAGCGGCGAAAGCGTCACGGGATGCGCGCTGAACAGCACCAGGGCGAAGCGATCATCCGGGCGATTGGCGATGAAGACCTTGAGCAGGCGACGGGCGGAAGCCCAGCGGTCCTCGCGCCGTCCATCCTCGAGGTTGTCTACGGCCTTCATGGAGCTGCTGCCATCCAGCACCACTGCGAAATCCACCACGGGCACTTGGCCGGGCCGCGTGATCCGCCATTCAGGACCGGCGGTCGCCAGCACGAGCAGGGCACCCAGCAGCAGCGGCAGGTAGCGCGCCGCAAAGCGCGCCGGGCGCGAGGCGGGGCGTTCCCGGGGGATGCCCCAGCGATAGGGGATGCGCCAGGCGGCCCAGAGGGCGGGCACCAGCAGCGCCAGAAGGTAGGGATGCCGCAGATCGATCATCGGCGCTCCCCCAGGGCCTTCAGGAGATCCGCCAGGGGCGGGAAGGGCGGATCCTTGCGGGCGAAGCGCGCGGCGTCCAGGCTGTGGATCCAGGTCGCCCAGACATCGAGATGGCGCTGCTGGAAATCCTGCGCGCCCCAGCTCCTGGCTTCTTCGCCAAAGCGCAGGCTCAGCAGTTCCCGCCCGGCGGTGTGGGAGGTGTCCAGCGCGGCGCGATCCAGGGTGAGGGGCGGCCAGTGATGGCTGAAGGTCCTGCGGGCGTGATGAAGCGCCCGCTTGTCCGCGCCCCGGCGCCAGCGGCGGACCAGCCAGGCCCCCAGGGCCAGGAAGGGCAGCAGCAACAAACTGGCCCAGGCCCATGGAAAGGGCACGTAGGGCAGGATATCGTTCTGGCCTCCGCCATGGCCCTGCCAGGGCGCGCCGTAGGGCACCTCGCGCGGGACATTGATTCGAAGCTCGGGCGTGCGCCGTCCATCCCCCAGATCCAGGCCGGGAATGACCGCGCTGCCCGGAGCCAGCGGCTGCACCGTGAGCTTCCAGCCGCGGCCATTGGCGTTGGCCTCGACGGCGCGCAGTTCCAGCGGGCCCAGCTTGTCGTCGCCGGGGCGCGGCAGGGCGGGTTGGGTGGGATCCTCTTCCACCAGCTCGATGACGGAGAGTTCCCCGAAGGGCAGCGTTTCCGGCGCTTTCCAGGCGGGCGTGGCAAAGAGCATTGCAGGCGCGAGCCCCAGCAGCAGCGAGCGTTTCACGCGCCGCCCCCCTTCATCCATGCACCCAGTTTGAGCACGGGATCCTCGTGGATATCCCATGAAACGCGCTCCACAGTCGGGGCGAACTCCGGGTCGGGCCAGTTCGGGGTGTGCTTCAGGTGGGGATTCTCGGGGCGGAACCAGACCACGCGATGCCGCGCGGCCAGGGGCTTGATGATGGGGGCGAGGCCCTGCAATCCCGCGCCGTTGCTGAGGATCCACAGGCGATGGCCCTTGCCGTGCTGTCCCCAGTGGCCCAGGGCCTGCTGCCAGCCCTCGGGCGTCGGGATTGATGGCCCGCGGCTCGCCAGGGTTTCCAGCAGCCTTAGTCCCGCGACGCGTCCCCGCTTGGGCGCGATGCGTAGGGCGGGCGCGCGGCCGTCGCCGGGCACCAGCAGGCCTAGGCGATCCTTGCCCGCGTTGATGGTGGCGCTGGCCGCGCCGCAGATCTCCAGCGCCCAGCGCAAGGGGCTGACTGGATCCCCCAGGAACATCGAGGGAGATGGATCCACCACCAGCCACAGGATCAGTTCGCGGCTGGCCTCGAAGCGCTTGATGACGGGCTCGCCCAGCCTGGCCGTCAGCGGCCAGTTGATGGCGCGGGGATCATCGCCGGGCACGTAGGGCCGGTTCTCGACGAAGGTGAGGCCCGATCCCTTGAGCTTGCTGGGATGCAACCCCTCCGTGCCGCCGGACAGCACCTTGCGCAGCCGCAACGGAAGTCGCCGCATCCGTGCGAGAAATCGCTTCCATCCGGCAGGGTTCATGGGGTGATTATCCAGAAGATGATCAATGTCGGCCAGAGGCAAACCGTCGTTGGATCTCTATTGCAATCTGCTCCCACGAAGAGTGGGCGTTCTTTCTGTTGCATCCAGGAGGGGCAGCCGCGACAGCGCTTCTAAAATCGAAATATCCCGATTGTTTCAGACGTTCCTGGGCCTTGTTCCCAAGGGCGACGACAAGCGCATTCGGCAGAGCCTTGAGTTGGGGCAACAGGTAGTTCTCGACACAATGGGCCGAAACCATGGAGGGGACCTTGCCGCACTCAACGGTAGCGGAGCAAAGGACCGAGTCCACCAACCAAGCCTTTCGCATCTGTTGATCGAAATTCAATCCCGGAAAGCACAGATCGAGGATCAGTCGGACATTACGGTGGAAGAGGTCCTTTCCTTTCTCAAAGCACGTCATCGCGTAGGTGTAGGCTGTGTCGAAATCGGAATGAACCTCGTGCTCATGAGGATCTCCCGGCTCAGCAAAGACGAGAATCAGTTTGATCTCGTCGAGTGTCCCGGTCGCCCCGGCAAATCCTCGCGGAACATG
>Ga0116170_10001198_pt1 | contig 26525 bp, 21 predicted proteins | sample AD_JPNHW1_MetaG_FD_89797 | JGI IMG/M metagenome (GOLD analysis project Ga0116170, IMG submission 89797) | Active sludge microbial communities of municipal wastewater-treating anaerobic digesters from Japan - AD_JPNHW1_MetaG | ecosystem: Engineered > Bioreactor > Anaerobic > Digestate | place... | reverse complement strand
TGAAGCAGTAAGCTTATAGCTCTCAATCCTGTAATCACAGTATTTTTTCAAAAGTTCTTTTTTAACAACCAGTTCAGGTGGAAGATTTTTAATGTCACCCATCTGCTCGGTTATTTTTATACATTCCTTCCAGTCATTTATACCTTTTATCTCCAACGAATCTACCATACTTAAGTCTGAAATATTATACGCCTGATTGAGATTATCCAATGCCTTTGTTTCAGCGATGGTAAATTCATTCATCATGTTTTTGAACCTGTCCTTTGGATTATGCTTAAGCAATATTGCTCCTGCTGACAAAAGCAATAACCAGCCTGCCATAAGGTATACAATCACAGGATTTCTCCGCCTTGTATCTGTGTTATTCAACCATTGAAGCAATGGAAAGCCAAGCAGTAAACCGCTTAACACACCTCCAACAAGAGCAAAATCAAAAATGCCATTGTTCAATCCATAGAGAATATTGTAGCCTATATAAAAAATAATACTAATAATTATTTCATCTCTGATTTTAGAACGAAAGGCCTTGCCTATCAAAAAGGCGATGAATACGCCATATAGCCCAAAGATTGCAGCTGAAGATCCTCCCGAAACAATATTACTGTTTACCCAAACGCTTATGCAGCCGCCTATTACGCCCGATATCAGATATATTATAATGAAACTTAGCTTCCCGATCTTTGGTTCAAGCAGTAACCCAATGAAAACAAGTGCGTAGATGGAAGCAATCAGGTCAAAAAATCCGCCATGGGTAAAAATGCAGGAAATAAGCCTCCACCACTGTCCTTCTGTCACATAAGGCTGATAATTTGCCCCCCAGGCGACAAGATCCTCTGGTTTGAAGCTCAGGAATCCCAGTCCGGCACACACCATAGCAACAAAAATCACAGTGTTTACCAGCGCAATTATCGGAGTGACAAGGTAGTTGCCGCCAGGAGTAAGCAGGTCAAGAATACTCTCCTGGTCTTCCTCGCTGTTATTTGAGGTTCCCGGTTCTTCGGTTAATGCCTCTTCTGCCGGCTTCGTCTTTAGTATCATTACAACAAGCACGGCAGCTGCCACCACAAATGAAAGTAATATCCAAAGCAGCAGAGAGCCTTTTCTTTCCCTGAATGGCTCAAAAACCGGGATCAGGAAATTTTCAGAATCATGCCGGTAATACTTGTTGGTACTTATTGATTCGGCAAATCTGTTATTCTCTTCACCTTTATCTGCCCTCCGGAAATATTTGGCATCCTTGAAATCCCTTTTTATGTATTCATTCTTGCATTGTTCAACAAACTGGTTGAATATTTTTATTCGTTCCTCCTCGCTGATCAAACTGCTTACCTGCTTTTCATATTCCAGGCACATCCATGCAGGACATTGGCCTGAAAGAGTGTCAGCCCTTACAGCTACCATGGGGGTGCTGACTAAGATTTTCAGCCTGACGGATTCTCCTAATGAACCTGTTCTCTCCTGGCTGAAAGATGTTACTGGATGTCGTTTGTCAACGTAAAACGATTCTGCCGTGTAATATTTGGTGGGTGCATTGAATTCTATTGCCTTAATATTTTTAAGCGATGTGATGCGCCCCGATGATACCCTGCTGTATTCCTGGATAAAAATTGCTGGTGCTGCAGTAGCCATAACAGCCACTAAAAACATAAGTCCTGCCGCCGATCCCATCGCAGTTCCAATATGCAGCTTTCTGAAACGAGGCAAGAGAACTGTATAAACAATCAAAAAGGCCAAAAACAACGGGATCCAGTAACGGAAAATGTTTTCTTTCAAAGAAACAATTCCTGATCCGGTTATCAGTAACCATACTAAAAAAGTATATAAAGCAGAAAAAACAATTGAAGTTGCCAGAAATGGCAAGACAATAAGCCTGAATTTTTTATTAAATGATTCCATTAGATTCTTATCCGGAAGATTGTGATTACAGTACTATAAAGAAAATAAAAAAAAAGAAAACCTTCCGGATAAGAGTCGAAAATTAATCGAGTGCGTTTGCAACAATATCAGTATCAAAATCAAGATTGACAGTGAAAGTCATAATAGCGTTTGTAGTGCCGGAGACAGTCACTGTTATCTTCTTATCACTTTTGAACTTATCCTCCGCCTTCTTTAAAAGAGCAGCATCTATCTGCGGCGTAAATGAGTTACTGGTTGAAGTGATGTTAGTCTGCGTGAAGAGAGTACCCACATCAGTAACCGAGAGTGAGATGGTGTTGATGGTTTGATCTGTGGTAAGACCTGTAACTGTTACCAACAGCGATTTAAGATCCATCGACTTGATCTTCTGAAGATATGGTTCAATGTCTTCATTATTTGCAAGAGACAGATCCTGTGATACTGAAAAATTGTATACCGCAATTTTGGTATTCAGCGGTGCCGATTTGCTTATTCCGGTTACAGCAACTGGTATGTCCATCGTCAGATCGGTTGAGATAGTAACATCGTCAACGCTATCAAACCAGTCACACCCGGAAAGCATGAGAAGCGATACAAAAAGCAGGGATAATTTTGTTTTCATGTCTTTGGTTTTTGAGGTTATAAACCACTGTTCCATCCTCCAGAGCAATTCCCAACATTAATAAAGCTATCACATTAATCACCCTGAACTGGATATCTCAGTCCTATCAAATTTAGGTTAAAAATGTTACCCGCACAGCTCCAGTAAGAATATTTCTTATCAGATAAAAATCCTTTTAGCGAAGTTTTAGTCGGTCAACATTATTTAGGCATTGAAATACCGATTACTTATTGCTGATTACCTGCCTGGATTAACTCTTAACTTTCTCAACATTTTGCTATCTTTATCGCTTACATATTCATGTTTTATGGACGACATCTCTCTTATTTTCAGATCCTTGGAGTTTGCCGCGGTAAGGCATCGCGGACAGTTTCGCAAAGGCACCGACAGGGCTCCCTACATCAATCATCCTATCCAGGTTGCCGATCTGCTTGTCAACCGCGCTGCAGAAAAGGATGCAGTATTGATATCGGCAGCTATCCTTCATGATGTCATTGAAGATACCGTCTCAACAGAAGAGGAGAAACAGGAACTGATAGACCTGATGAAAGATCAGTTTGGAGAAGAGGTTGTTGCCCTTACCCTGGAAGTAACCGACGACAAGAGTCTTGAAAAAGGTGAGCGAAAACGAATGCAGGTAATACATGGACCCGGCCTCTCTGACAGAGCTAAGAAGCTGAAGATAGCAGACAAGATCATGAACCTTCACGATATCAGCGTTCACCCGCCGGAATGGTGGACTCTGGAGAGAATAATTGAGTACCACGACTGGGCTGAGGCAGTTGTGAAAGGCATGAGAGGTGTCAACCCTGTACTGGAAGATATCTTTGACGAGACACTCAAAAACGGCAGGGAGAAATATAAGAGGAAGTGATTTGAAGATTTGAAGATGCTGATTTAAAAAGAGTCAGGGTTATTCAGGCATTGATTACCCGAAATCATGAACTTCTTACTTCTTCCTTGATTTTATAAGCATAAGAAGGTAAAGAGAAATAAAAAACGACAGGATTGCTGCTCCAATGACAGCAGTCGTTCTGGGCAGGCTAAGTTCCTCGCGCGAAAGAATTATAAGACAACCCACAAAGAGAACCATCAGCAATACAGATACAATACTTAAGATTATATTTCTGAAAGACCTTGCCATCTCATCCGGACTATTGATTCGCCTCACAACATGCAAGTTACAACTTTTGATGGCTTAATGCAACTAAATGTTACAATAATGCTGCCGGATCATAATCTTCTGATCTTATTGCAGATATAGAATCAGCGTATGGATGTTCAATTTTATTATAATAATCTGGTTGCAGAACCGATGTTGAAAAGTTAGTTCTCTTCGGTTCATTTTATTGTCATCTTATTTGTTTAATCATAGTTAAACTATTTATATTTTGGCATTCAACCTCAGTACTAATTTATTATTACTCTTTTATGTCTGGAATTTTTCGTTTTGCCGTAATAATGATAATGATTACAACATTATCGTCAGTTTTAGGCTGTCCGGTTTGTAATGCCCAAACCTACAACAGTGTGCTTGTTGAGAACAAGATTAAAACGCTTTTGTTGCATCGTAAGTCAATGAAGACACCTGCAACACCATTCACATATACTATAACAGAGCTCACTCCTGCCGGGTACCAGTCGTCTAAGCCAGCCGGTTCCATGACATTTGATGCAGGGTATGTAACCCCGGGAGGTAATATTTTTATAAGTACCCCTGAGACTGCGGCTCAGAAAGCTATATTTAAGAATATTGACCAGGTAGCTCTCTTTTATGTATGTCAGGCCTTTCTCAGGTACTATTATCAATCGGAAGAGATGCCCATCTGGTTTTCTTATGGTTTTTGTGCCTATGAAGCTCATCTTGAAATAAGTGACGATGCCGCAAAGAATGCACTTGTGGCATACGGAGGTTCAATAGGTAACTTTTCTTTGCTTAACCAGCCCGCCTCATTTGAGGCCAACAACGGTATAGCGCTTGCATATATGTTTGGTGAGTTTATCAGTGCCTACCACTGTTGGGACTATCAGGAAATAACAAATGTTACCGCAAACACTATTGAGGTCGCTCCCTGGTGGAATGGTGTAGCCACCATTGAGAATCTTCTTGCAATATGGAATCGTTATCTGAATAAGCGTCTCACAGAGAGTGACTCCTCACTGAGACTTAAGCTGGGAAAGGTGACGGACCATTTTAATTTCTATTACCGGGATGCTGATTCATTTAACTTCCCCATGTTTTCTGACACTCTTGAGACCGCCTATACCGAATACACAAATCTGCTTGATATCCAAGCCCTTGAGCGCCTTACTGTTTTTACAATGCCCGAGTGTGAGGGAGCCCTTATCAATGGAGTACCCTGCAGTGGCAGACTGACAGGCGGAACAGCATGGTCATCGGGCATTAACACCTCTTGCGCGGTAAGCACTGATCAGCTTGCGGCATTTGCGCCACACATACGGCATGAGCTGGCACATGTAATGCAGGGTCTCATACCCCAGGGGACAGTTTCAGCCTGGATGAATGAAGGCTTCCCCGGTTTTTATGAAGCAAGAGGTCCCATATCAGCAGCAGAAATTGCCGCTTCAAGACAGGCGTTCCTTGATGCCATGAACGGGGCCATAAATTACTTCGGTCACAGGCCCACTTTTGCAGAGACATTCACCTATCCTTCCTCTGACAACTATTATGATTACTATACCATGGGATGGCTCCTTGTGGACTTCATGTACAGAAGAGGAGGCAACGCAGCCATCAAAGACATATTCAGGGATTATAAACAAGGCATCGCCTCACTGGGATACAGCTCCGAGGATGACTTTCTGAGAGCATTCTACACTGATTTCGATCTCAGAATTGCAGGCAAGAGCATTGTCACACTCACTAACCCCAAAAGCGGCACGGCAGAGAGCGGGACAACTGTCAATATAAGTTGGGTGCCCCTTGACGCCGCAGCAAAACTTAACGTATATGTCTCAACAGGGTTATCTGGTGAGTTTACTGAAATTGCCGCTTCGACAACAGCCACGAGTGTTGCATGGAATGCACCTGCAGGATATACCGGCCCATTCAGAATAAAATTCACCTCACCCGAGTTTGGCGCAGAATCAATACTTGGCCCTTTCATAAAGAGTGACATGAACAGTCTGCTGCTAATGGAGCCGCAGGGCGGTACAATTCATGTGCCGGGCGATACAATAAAGCTGTTATGGGCCGAAACAAACATACCAAATATTAATGTTGAGTTCAGCAGTGACGGTGGCCTGCAATGGAGCATTGTCAAATCCGGGGTGTCTGCAGCAGTAAGGTCAGTGTCATGGGTAGTGCCGGCCGTTTACTCTGACAAATGCCTGCTGCGGGTAACCAATGCTACTGACAACAACAAAAGCAGCACTATGCTTTCTCCTTTCCGTGTGACTGTCTCCGACCCTGTCGGAGGGCCATACGCTCCTGACAATAACACTGTTGTGCTGCTGCACTTCAATGGAAACCTTGAAAATGAGTCTGACCTCACCACCGATGCTGAGGGTTATGCCGACGCTATTACATATAAAGCCGGACCATCCTCCGGTTTCGGGGAAGCAATAAAGACATCCTCTCCTCTCTCAATCACACATTGCCCGGCTCTTAATCTTACAGGAAGCTGGACTATTGAAGCCTGGGTATATATTGAAGCTTTTACAACCGAAAACTCGAACCAGTATATTGTGACCAAGCCAGGGGATGCAGACAGCTATAATGCAAACTATACTCTCCAAATTAATACATGGTGGGATAACAAGATTTATGGTTTTTACTTTCCATCCTCAGGTGTTCGTAACGGTGTTCTCGGATCAACTATCCCGACAGGACAATGGTACCATCTTGCCTTTATCAGAGATGCGCAGAAGGCGGAGATGAGGCTGATAATCCGCAACAGCACTTTAGCCGTAGTGTCAGATGTGACACAGGCCTTTACCACAGGAACCGATATGCTTACCAGCAGCCGTAACCTGGTGCTTATAGACGGCATAAAGGGATTTGTTGATGAGTTGAGGATAAGCAATATTGTCCGGCCTTATGCAAAACCAGCAGTGCCAGGCTCTCCGGAGCCTGCCGATAACAGCACAGGTGTAGCCTCCGGCACACAGCTCACATTGCGGTGGAAGAATGGAGATGGATCAGTGTCTGATGACCTTTACCTTGGGACAACCAATCCTCCATCTGTCAGATATATGTCAGATCAGGTTATGGCAAGCGAATACCTGTGTCCGAATCTCCTGCCTGGAACAAAATACTACTGGCAGGTTATCGCAAAGAACGGAGCCGGGAATACCAATGGCCCTGTCTGGTCATTCACAACAGCTACCGGCACAGGCATCAACGATCAGGATGAAGAAAAGCTGTTCAACCTCTGGCCCGTACCGGCTTCCGGTAGTTTCTTTGTGCAGACAGGCCAGATAACAGGGGAAAATGCAGTCATTAAAATAACTGATGCTGCCGGTAAACTGGTCAGGACGGTAATCGTAAAACCGCTTGAAAAAACTGAGGTGCCTCTTAAAGGTTTTGCACCAGGGTATTACATTGTCACCATGTACCAGCACAACGGCAAAACATTAACACACCGGCTGGTGGTCAGATGATAGATTCAGAATCAGACCCCGTTTTCTACTTCCCGGGTAAGATCATTTAGAAGCCTGACCATCTGTGCTCCGTCTATTACATCGTGGTCGATGAGGATTGTCATATTGAGAATCTCCCTGATTTTTATTTCATCACCGCATATAAAAGGCTTCTTCAAGACCGATCCTACTCCGAAAGATACCGGGTGAACTGATCTGTGAATGAACCATCCATTAATCCTGCCTGCCACCCCTACCGATGTAATGGCAACATTGCCCATTTTACTGTATGTCTGATGAGGATGCCTGAGAAGATATCTCCACACACTTCTCCTTAAAAACCCCGGAAGATGATAATATAATCTTTCCAATGAAGATGACTTTTTATCCAGCACAATATCATTTTCAGAGAAATCGCTTTGCCTGGCTTTTTCAATCTCCCTGGTGATCTGCTCAGCGCTTTTTTCATTCGCTTTGATTATCACAAGAGGTATTGGGACCCTGCTGTTGCCAATTTGTTTTTCAATAATTACCGAGATATTTATGTCGTCAAATAGTATAAGTCTTTTCTTTCCTGAACGATATGCAGCAGCTTCCCGGTGTTGGTACAGCACATCAGCAATAGTCTTTATAAGCCATCCGTTGAATGAGATATTCACACCCCCGCGTCTCATTCCCTGAAGCTGATTTCTTCTTCCGGTAACGTCAAACTCCAGCAGCGCGCTTACATGATGCCGTTCCATTCCCACAGCAAAGACATCGAAGGTTGCAATACGGGATCGGGGAATGGACTGAATGTTATAGTGCGTTTCCATGACTTTCTTATTGCGGGTTTTCACTATTCCAATAACCCAAAGTTAAGAAGTTCCCGGAACAAGCGCATGGATTCAATAAAAGAGATATAGAGGCAAAACCGAAAGCTGCAGGGAATACATGAATGACTGCAAGACCAGATATCTTCTATTCCACCATATAAACATTGGCATCTATCTTAAGCCAGTTACCTTTCCAGCTTTTTGATACTGCACGGCAGAAGAACATTTTTCCTGCATCCATCAGTCGTGAGCATACCATGTTCATAGCCGCAGGTACAAACCCGATGCGTACATCATCACAATAAATTGCAATTGCAAACTCATCATATTTATTACCTGGCTCTCTTTTCATTGTCAGCACCTTCTCAGGGACTATCTTCTCCTCATAGCTTTTAATGTCTTTAACGAAAGTTGTTCCTGCAACCGTGATCTCAAGGAGGAATATCTCCCTGACAAATGGTTTTATACCCTGGCCGTCATTGCTAAGAAGGGCTAGCAAACCAGGGGTTACAGGTAATATAGATTCATTCATCACACATAATATTTATTATCTCCGAATACTTCCCGATATCTTTTTCTGCTTCGTTGATCTTTTCACGGATCTCTTCCTGTTTTCTTTTGACCTGTTCATCATCATAAATCAAATCCTGAATGTTGAAAGGGAAGCTGGCCTTCAGAAGGGTAATCGCCTCTTCAAGTTTGGCAATATTCTTCTCCAGGTGCTTTATCCTCTCTTTTTTCTCATTGCCGGTAACAAGTTCCAGTTTTTCCCTGTGTGATTCGTCGAGGTAAAGAATTATTTTCTGTAACTCATAAATATCCTGCAAATCATATGCAGCCGTGGCTTTTATAAAAAGATCCTTTTCTTCTTCAGACTGGTTTGGGTTGATATCCGGATGGAGTCTTTTGCATAGTACCCTGAATGCCTCCTTTAATTTTTTTGTCTCCTCCTCTGTAAGCATATTCGAAAGGACTTTCTCAGCAGTATCCAGCGCTGCAGATTGTTGCTTAATCCTGGTGTAATAATCCTGAAGGAGGTTGTTTATCTCAAAGTCTATTTTTTTAAGGTCGGGCTTCTCGTCCCTGTTTATTGCAGCCTGGATCATATTCATCTTCATCCTCAGGCGTGATGCTTCTGTCTGTTTCTCAAGCAACTCAAGCTGCGTCCTGCCCAGTTTTTCAATATACAAAGAGGTGAGAACCGGCGACTCATTCTCAACCATATCCTTATGACAGGTATACAGGTTAAGGAACTCCAGGTTGAGTTGTTCCAGCCTGTGGGTCAATTCTTCGTTCTCGGTTGTAAAGACGGGTAATCTGCTATTGATCATAATCGTAGGACAGGGGTGATGGTTCAATTAATCCTGTGTTTCCGGGTTTTTCTTTTTAAAGAAGAGGTATGCCGGTATTCCGGCCAGTATAAGTATCAGGCCTATTACAGCCTCACGGGGGCGTGCAATAAAGGTATTTATCACCAGACCGGCACAGAACAAGATGTAAAGAGCCGGTATCACCGGATATCCCCAGACCTTATATGGCCTTCTGGCATCAGGCATCCTGTGGCGAAGTATAATAACCCCCAGGGATGTGGCTCCATAGAATATAAATACGGCAAAGACTACCATATCAGTCAGCTGGTCAAAGGTTCCTGACAGCACCAGTACCGAAGCCCAAACTCCCTGCCATAGCAGCGAGTTACCCGGTACATTCTTTTTGTTTATTTTCCCGATGGCCGGGAAGAACAATTGTTCACGCGACATTGCAAAATAAGGACGAGCCCCTGTCAATATGCTGGCATTCGTACAACCAAGGGTGGTGATAAGTATTAACACCGAGATGAAAAGTACACCGCCTCTCCCCCAGAATGTTCTCACTGCCTCCACGGCAGCGATCTGATTACCCGCCTCGTGCACTTTAACAAGGTCAGGTATGGAAAGAAGGGAGAGGTATGTTAAATTGACAGCCAGATAGACAATTATCACAATAAAGACGCCAATAACTATACCTCGCGGGATATTGGTTCTCGCATTTTTAATCTCCCCTCCTATGTATCCGACGGATATCCAGCCCTGATACGCCCAAAATGCCGCAAGCATTGCTGTAAAAAACGATGAGAGTGTGACAGTGTTTCCGGCCATTCCATTAAGACTGAAGACCTGAACCGGCCGGGCAACACCACTTGTGAGGCCGAAGGTCACAATGACCAGCAGACCAAGGCCTACCAATATTACTATTGCCTTGCTGACCCATGCACCGCTCTTCAATCCTGAGATGTTCAATGCAGTCAGGGTCAGAATAAGAAGGATAGCTGTAAGCTTTATGCCAAAACTTCGGAAAGGAAAAAAGATGCCCCCCAGAGAAACATCCTGTAATGATGTCAGCACATCGGGAATAGGCACTATACTGTTAAGCGATTGTGCAAAGACGTAAGCCAGGGAAGCAATGGTAGCTGTCTGGATGACTACAAAAAGTGACCATCCGTAAATAAACCCAAAGAACCGATTGTATATTTTCCTCAGATAGACAAAATCGCCCCCGGTGTCTGCTAGCATACCGGCTACCTCGGCATTGCAGAGGGCACCAAAAAGGGTTATTATACCCCCGGCCAGCCACGCAAGAAGTATCCATGTAGACGAATGTAGCTCCGCAGACATGGGAGCAACCTTCTTGTAAACGCCCGATCCGATTATATTCCCAACAACAAAAATTATTACATAGCCCATCCCCAGGGCACTGATCAGCTTTCTCTGGTTATTCATAAAAGAAATGAGAGTTAAACTCTATGAATTGATTGTCTTGCCATCTTTCAGTTTGATGATGATGACGCCATCATATTTTTTCCTGGTATATTTTTTTATACCACTCTTGCTTTTTATAACATCTATTGACTCAATATCCTTTGGGTCGATTCTCTTCATCTCCTCCTGTGTGATCCTCTTATCTCCTATCAAAACCAGAATATTATCAGCAGCATCCTTTTTACTTCCCTTCTCATGTGCGCCGTTAGTGGTAATAAGAAGAACCCCTCCTTTTCCTTTCTCACCATAAACATTGGTGGCTATCTCTTTATCTTTCTCAAGGCAAAAAACCTGGTAGACATCTTTCTTTGTAAGGTAAATCCCTTTTGAATCAAGCTGATCAAGGGTGTAATCAAACCCATCAATAATTATCAAAGGGTTTTCTGTTGTCTTGCCTTCCCTGACCAATCCGGATATATACCCTTTAAGATAACTGTTTGATGAAGCCGTTCCGGATGACTTTTTATTAACAGTAGCACAGGAAACCAGGGTGATGGCAAAAAGCAATGAGAGGAGTGTGTTGATTTTCATATCTCTTTTCAGTTTCAGGCAAGTATTGGTCCAAATTTAATGAATTGTTTGACAACAGCACCATGTGTATTAAAAACCCTGCAGGCAGAGTCTTTGCCCCTGTCTGGTTGGGTGTTACACAATCCCTGTTTATCACCTTTTATCGTTTTTCAGCAGCTCTGTTGCGCACCACAATACCGGTGCCTGTCCATGCAAATCTCCGGTGTTCCGTTGACGCAACATATAATAATTGCGGTCATTCCTGGCGCCTGTCCCCTCACAGACATCGGTGATATCTCCATCGGAGTTGACATATTTTACCAGTGAGAGCCATGCCCTGCGTGCAGCTGCGCCATAACTCTTCTTATCAAGCCATCCCATTTTGACGCCTGTAATAAATGCATAGGTGAACATTGCTGTTGATGATGTCTCTTTCCAGAACTCAGGATCGTCAATGACCTGTCTCCACATGCCATCATCGGCCTGGTATTTCAGCAGGGTGGCCATCATCTTTTTGTATCCGGCCATAATAGCTGGTCTGTCGGGGTGATTGTCAGGCATCACTTTCAGTATCTCCGCCATGCCTGCCGCCATCCAGCCGTTGCCCCTGCCCCAGCAGAAATGTGAGGTGGTTGAGTGATAGAATAATCCGTTATCAAGCTGAATGGTTTTTAGATAATAAATCATCTCCTTTGCTGCCCTGTCAATATATTTCCGATCGCCGGTAGCACTGTAAGCCTGTGTCTGCACTGCAGTGATCATGAACATATCATCAATCCAGATGCGTGTCTGCCAGGTATATCCGCTGTCTGCCAGGGCATGTTCTTCAACTGTAGCACTGTCGGGCAACTGCCACTGGCTGTCGGCATAAAATAGTCCAAGATCAAGGTATCTTTTTTCCTTTGTCTTCATATATATCTCCAGCGGAACAGAGCCAAACACATTATTATCCACATGATTTGGTTTTGGCAGCAACAGGCTATCAGGGCCAAAGAGCGGATCAAATCTCTTTTTCAGTCTGCTAAACAGATCCTCATCATTTGTCACACCGGCAAATCTCAATGCTCCAAGCCAGGTGCATACATCAGGATAAGTTATCTGCTTCGGTTGAAGATCAGGCTTAATGATACCGTAATTTGTATTTGGCATATCCAGATACCTCTTGCAAAGCCTCATACCTATCTCTTCCGGTGTTGACCCGGCAGGCCAGTTATCAAGATCATAGTTGCTGGTTTTGCAGGAAAAAACTGAAAGAAGAAGTAGTAATGACAGGAGGGTGAGTGGTGGCCTTTTCATTTATGGGGGTCTTTGAAGTTTATATAAAGGTAATCAGTAATCGGTAGGTATCATTGATTAACGGTCACTGGTTAAAAAGTCCAGCCAGTGAATAATGTTAAGCAGGAGCTGGTGGTTATCTTTAGCCACAGGTGAGTTCATCCCTGCAGGCATCTTCTGCGGGCCGGCAAGCTGGGCAGAGAACATGGCAGCTTCTCCGCAGACAACAACCCGCCCCTTTCCATATTTTCTGTATGCCGCCTGAGACCATCCTGATATATCGGTGTATTTAGTTGTTGAGTCAAACACCCATGCCGTGTCTGACAGCATTAGCATATATCCGGGAGAAAGCTTCATGATGGATGTTGCTCCTGCAGGCAGCTGAAAAGCCTGTCCGGTAAAGGAGGCAATTGAATCTACCCTCTCCTTTATATTACGTCCGTCAGTTATTATGTTATCCGACAACGTGTTGTCAGATCGGTAAAAGAAAGCAGGGCCTCTATGTGTTGTGTCCATGGCAAAGCCGTCAGTAAAGCTGAAGTCAAAGGCTGCAGCCATATTTTTTGCTGCGCCACCCATTGGCATATGATCGGCGATAAGGAAGAGAGAGCCTCCTTCGTTAACCCATTCGCGTACTGTCTCTACCTCTTCAGGAGTAAAGGCAGGCATTACAGGCTTATACCAGCGCTGTATGTTAAACTCATTAAGTGCGTTCGATATGACAAGTATCCTGCAGCCATTAAGACTCGATGCTGTAAAGGTGCCGGTGCAGGGTCTCACCCTATAGCCATCCCTCTCAACAAGTGTGGCAAAAGGCCTATACCGTCCACCCATGGTATGAAAGTTATTATGCCCCTCGTCGATAAATACCACCGGCCCTTTACCTGCAGCATAAGCCGGGTTAATGATCGCAGGACAATAGTTGGTATCAGCTACCTGCTGTCCGGATAATACCATTGATGCACAAAAAATGTTCAGTGTTAAAATTGCTAATTTCTTTTTCATGGCTCTGAAATTTATTTTTCCGGTATTCAAGTTATAAAAAAATGAAGCCATTACAGTCATTCAAAAAAAATATTGATATTTAAATCAGCAAAGTGATATAAAATGAAACGCAGATCTCTTTTTACCATGTTGTCCGTTATTGCCATTCTGGGATATGGCTGCAGCAAATCATCAGATACAAACGTCGTGTCGCCCGACGGCAGACTGAGCGTCAGGGTTAACCTTGACAAAAACAGTCAGCCAACATACACGGTGATGCTCAACAATAAAACAGTAATTGAACCCTCGGCTCTGGGCCTTGTGCTAAGCAGCTTTGATCTTAGCAGTGGAATGAAGCTCGCAGATGTAAGCAGTATCGCACAGGTAGATGAGAAGTATAGTATGGTATACGGTAAACAAGGCGAATGTAGCTACCATGCCAATGAACGGAGATTTGATTTTGTTAATTCTGACAATGATACCCTTGAAGTTATATTCAGGGTCTCGGACGATGGAGTTGCCTTTCGTTATCGCCTGCCGGGAAAAGCAGCAGGGAAATATACGGTGATGGATGAGCTGAGCAGTTTCACCCTCAGCAGCACGGCAAAGGCATGGCTTCAACCCATAGCCGAAGCACGCACCGGATGGTGTCAGGCAAATCCATCTTATGAAGAACATTACCTGCAGAATATTCCTGCCGGTACTCCTTGTCCGTCAAAAGGGGGCTGGGCGTACCCGGCACTCTTCAGAAACGACTCTGCCTGGATTGTCATATCAGAGACAGGGTTGGGAAGAGACTACTGTGGCACACGACTGGCAGAGATACCAGGCACCTCAGCCTATAAAGTAAGTTTCCCGATGAAGGGCGAGTCACTTGACACCACACAAAGCATTCTCCCCGAAATTACTTTACCATGGAACTCACCATGGCGTATTATTACTGTCGGCGATAATCTTAAAAAAGTTGCCGGGTCAACGCTTGGAACCGATCTGGCAGAGCCTTCAAAACTAACTGATGTATCATGGATCAAACCCGGGCATGCATCGTGGAGCTGGGCACTCCTTAAAGATGAGTCAATAAAATATGACATACAGAAAGAGTTTATTGATTATGCCTCCCGGATGCATTGGGAATATTGCCTTATTGATGTGAACTGGAACTACACAATAGGATACAACAAAATGAAAGAGCTGGCAGACTATGCAAAAACAAAAAATGTGGGTCTGATATTATGGTACAACTCTTCCGGCTCATGGAACTCGACAACATATGAGCCGAAAAGCATGCTGCTTACCCATGAGCAGCGTGAGAGTGAGTTTAAAAAGTTAAGTGACATGGGAATAAAGGGAATAAAGGTCGATTTTTTTGCCGGCGACGGTCAGTCAGTGATAAACTATTACCTCGACATATTTGAAGACGCAGCAAAATACCACCTGCTTGTCAACTGTCACGGCACAACACTGCCACGAGGCTGGGAACGCACTTATCCCAATGTTTTGACCATGGAAGCAATAAAAGGATTTGAGTTCATCACCTTCGGTCAGACCGATGCTGATGCTGAATGCAACCATGCTTGTATGCTGCCTTTCACCCGTAACCTGTTTGATCCCATGGATTTCACTCCTGTATGTTTCTCTGAGATCCCCGGCATTAACAGAGTCTCTACCAACGGCTTCGAACTGGCTCTCTCAGTGATATTCCTGTCGGGTATTCAGCATTATGCCGAGACAGGAGATGGCATGGCCAAACAACCTGACTATGTTATTGATTTTCTAAAGACACTGCCCACCACATGGGAGAGATCGGTGCTCCTTGAAGGTTATCCGGGGAAATTTGTTGTTTTAGCCCGCAAATCAGGAAATAAATGGTACGTGGCAGGTATTAATGGCGAAAATTCCTCACACCATCTAAAACTCAATCTCTCACAGCTTGGAAGTGTTAAGCCAGTATTAATGATCAGCGACGGCGAAACAAACCGTACATTCAGCAGGACGGATTTTCCCGACCTTGATCCCTCCTCGCTGGAATATGAAATGAAAGGGAACGGGGGTTTTGTGATGGTGATGGAGCAGCAATAGGCTAAATGATTTACTAAATTTGTTAAATAAATTCATTCGTCATGGAAGGGAAAAAGCCTGCACTGAAAGTGTTGATGGTCGATGCCTCGAGCGGCTATTATAAGATTGTCAGGTATAATGTGGGTGATTTTTTTGGTCCTGTTGACCTGGGTATTCACCTTGCACATAAGTATAACAGTCTGAATATAGGAACTGGCCTGCTGGCAGGGTCTATTTTCCCGGGCTCAAACCGGATGATATTCAGCGGCATATCGCCGTCATGGCATGGGTTCTTCATCTCTTCGATGGGAGGTGCCGGGCTTGTCTTTGATAATCTTGGAATAAATATGCTGGCTATTGTGGGAAAGACCCCGACAAACTCAATATTGTATCTTAACAGGATACATGGTGAAGAGATTGAAGTGGAACTGGTTCCGGTAAAACCCACTGCGATATGGAAGGAAGGACGTGGTGGGGTCTACTCACTGATGCAGCATACATATGATCTTCTGGGTAAGAGGTATGTAAATGACCCGCGAATACTTACTACCGGCCCGGCATCGGTGTTTACTGACTCCGGGGCGATAGCTTCGGCCCCTATAAGCAAGGGAGAGCTGACATATGTGGACACCTGGGCCGGCAGAGGCGGCTTTGGCTCCAAACTTGTACAGCAACACGGCATTGTGTCAGTAATCTACGGAGGTACATACCTGGCCGACGACTTCCGTGACAGATCAGTGGCTGACAGCTGGTTTGAGGACCGCTACAAGAAGCGACTGGCTGCAAAAGACATTGAGGCAACAACAAAATACCGGTTTGATCCCAAGTTTGAAACCGGAGGTACCTTTGGTGTAAACTATGCCGCCATAAAAGGTGATATCTTGGCCTTTAACTACAGGACCATTTATATGACTGAAGAAGAGAGGCTGAAAATTCATAACGATTTTGTCGTAAACCATTACCTGAAACAGTTTAACGAGGAGACAATTGCAAAAAAACAACAGAAGACCTGCGGTGAACCCTGTGGTGCTGTCTGCAAGAAGATGCGCGGTGAGTTCAAAAAAGACTATGAACCTTACCAGACCATGGGTCCGTTGTGCGGCATATTTGATCAGCGAGCTGCTGAGAAGCTGAATCACCATGCCGATATGCTGGGCTTTGATGCTATCTCAATAGGAGGTGTTCTCTCATGGCTGATGGATTGCATGGCTGATGACTTAATAACTCCGGAAGAGCTTGGTATCAATGAAAAACCGGTCTTTTCCCCTGACGGCTTCAGGGTTGTTGAAGACTCAATGCATAATGCTGATATAGGAATAGCTTTACTTGACCGGATGGTTACTCCAAACGGATCATTGGATTTGAGAGAAGGCGCCCGTAAGCTGGCACGCCACCTGACCCGTAAAAAGGGCAGAGAGGTGCTTGACAGGTTCGTATATGTAGCCTTTGCCCGATCGGGATGGATAGTGCCAAACCAGTACTGGGCTCCCGGAGTGCTCTCTCCCATGGCAATAATGGGTAAGTATTACATGTACTATGGCCGTGACTTTAAACCACCCCGTCAACTGGGAAGAGAAAATGCAACACGACTGATGAAGGAGCTTATTATGGATAACCTTGGCATGTGCCGCTTTCACAGGGTATGGGCCGAAGACATTTTACCGGACGTAATTGGCTCACTGTATGGAATGAAAGATGAATTCCTGCGTTCGGTGATGCTCACGGCAAGTCGTATCAACAGCCGTAACTCTTCAATCTTCTGGGAGAGTGAGCGCAATATCGACTTTGTACATACTTTCCTGAAGAAGAAAAAAGAGATTGACGGAGTTAATGACCCAGAACTTGATAAATGGCTGAATGCATTTGAAACCGACAAGCGGGCAGCCGCACTTGACTTCTGGTATGAACTGCATAAGGGGATACACGAGTCGTTACTTGAGTTTAAGTAGTGTAAAGCGCAGAGTCAAAGTATCAGTATGCTCTCTTCTTTACGATTTGGGCTAAAAACTTAAGGCTGGAAAGTCACTGTTCAGCAGCCTCTGCTGGATTTGACGGGTTTTCAGGCATGACAGACTCCTGCCCTGCAACTATGTGCCATTTGTTTTTCTCTTTTCGGAACGTGTAAGATCCAAGATAATCCTCAAAGACATTCACCTGACCCGACTTAAAATAAACGCAGTTCTTCCCTTCCCAGAAGTATTCAAAACAGAATGGACTGTTTACGATATACTTTTCAAATTTTATCTCGAAAGTTTGTCTTTCAATATTTGGAAAAGCTTTACTGGCCATTATAATAAAATCATCATATTCAAACACACTCCCGGTTATAAAGAATACAAATTCGGATGTGGTGTCCATCATGGAAAGGAAGTTTCCATATTTGTTGGTTGTCAGATTGTCAAAGAGCTCTTTGACAACTACAGTGGCTTCACTTTTTACTTCCTCTTTCTGAACCGCTGTCATGGGTGTATTGATACCTGTACATGCAGTTATCAGTAACAGGGATGGGATAAAGAACCTTACTTTCATAGCCGTACTTGTTAATTATGTTTACAACCCAGCAAGAAACTTAAATACTGACTATCAATAAAGTATCTAATTTACAACAGTAAAAGGATGATGTCAATAGGAAAGACGGCTGTTTCTTTTGTCTTTGCAGACAAAAAGGATTTTTGGGATACCTGTAATAACGTCAGAAACTCACATCTACACCTAACGACCAGGTCCTGCAACGCGGATAAGTATAACCATCAATACCATCAGCCACCTCAGGATCCTGCCCCTTATATCCTGTGATGACGAAAGCATTCCGGACAGCTGTTTCAAGTCGGATCTTCAGATTTTTACTCCTCAGGTCACTGAAGGTGTATCCCAGGCCTACATAGTCCATCCTGAAGAAAGAAGCTTTCTGTAAAAAGTAGTCTGAGAAATATTGGGGCGTTACAAAATCGGTGCTCTTTGCAGATGCCGGAAGATTCCGAAGAAAATTGGATGGGCTGTAAAGGTATGAGTAACCGGCATTTGAGCTGACATTATTATAAACATAGTTACCCAGGCTAAGTCTCCCGGAGAACGAGAAATCCCAGTTCTTAAACTCTGTATATGATCTGAAACCAAAGAGCCAGTCAGGATAACTTTTTTTAAAATGCCTTTTATCTACTGAATTAATTGAACCACTTTCATCCTTATCGAAATATACCCCTTCCAATGGTTTGCCTGAGGAGTTGTAAACCTGTTTGTAGAGATAAAACGATCCTGTCGGATAGCCGGCCGGAGAGTAAAATCAAACTCATACCTGTCATACATTGAATATTTCAATCTTCCAAAAAATGAAGTCTGATTGTTTTCACCATCCCATTTCGTGTTATAGATAAGAACGACAGGAGAGGCAAGATTAGTTTCAAAGACGCTTAATGTATATGATCGTTTAAGAGAAAAGTAGCCGAGAATAAGGTCAATTCTTCCCGCGATAGCTTCAAATTTCTTTGAGTAGTTGGTATAAAAAGTTAATTCAGTGGAGTTGTCGGTGCTTTTATCTCTCCTGGAATATCCTCCGCCATATTTATATGTCCATGATCCCTGCGGATCTATTGTAGCAGTGTCAATCATGCGGTAATTATCCCTTCCTAATATTTCCATGTCACAAAACAAAGCAGACCAATAGAACAAAAAAAACGCTATAGCTTTTCGCCGGGCTATAGCGTTTCAGTAACCAACAAAAATCCTGTTATTTTACAGGTGGAGGCGGTGGTGGAAGAACCTCTTCTGTCTTTTGTTTTTCTATCTTAAGCTGCTCTTCCTTTTTCTGCTGCTCCTTCTGCTGTTCCTCATACTGTTTCTTTTTCAACTGATCCTCATACTGCATCATTTCGAGCTCTTTTTGCTTCATCTGCTCTTCCTTCTGCTGCATTTCAAACTCTTTCTGTTTCAGCTGTTGTTCGCTGAGTTGCTCATCAGAAGTGACTGCGTTAGCATCTGCTTTCTGCACGCCTTTGTCAGGTGGTGGTGGCGGTGGTGGCGGTGGTGGTGGTGGAATCGCCTCATCTCCCACATCAATCAGCTTGCCGTCTTCAGTAACAATATAAGTCTTACCGTCCTTTATCATCACCTTTTTCTTAATTGTCTCTTTAGCCGGCTTTGTCAGTGTATCAGTTTGCTTAACCTGCACCTTTTTGTTTACTTTAGTCTGTTGTGCACTGGTAAAAGCAAGTCCAAGAAATAAAAATAACGGTATCGTTAAAATCATCCTCAGAATCATCGTGTCAGACCTTTTCTTTTCCATCATAAGTAATCGTTTTTTAACTGATGAATAATTAAAGTGACTGGCCAGGTATATAGAATTATTCCGGAATACAATATTTAGCAAGGTGCTCTGGTAATCATCCTTTGTATATCGCTGCAAAACACTATTGTCTGCAAGATATTCGTGATTCAGCTGGATGGTCCTGCTGAAGACCCAGATAAGAGGATTAAACCAGAATGCGATCTTAAAGAACTCCATAACAAGCATATCAACAGTATGATATTGAGTACAGTGAACATATTCATGAGCCAGGAGTTTACTTTCAATAACGCCGTTCTCAAAGTCCTCCTTGTTAACAAAAATATACCTCATGAAAGAGTGAGGTGACGACTTGTCCTTCACAAGTATAATCGTTGCGCCTGAATAGTCAACCCGGGTGCCGTTGCTTATCTTAAAGGCAATCTTTAAAATATTCACAGCATATCTTATAAGGAACAGTAATGATATTAAAGAATAAATAATCCAAAGAATCTGTTGTTTTAATAGCGGGGGTGATGTTACTCCCTGCACTGCACCAGGCTCTTTCCCTCCCCTCTGGGAGTGAATGATCATGTCGATATTAAAGCTCCGGGCAAAACTGAAAACAGGACTTAAACTAATCAGGGGGACAACAAACGAAAACAACAGGGAAAATAAAAGGAAAAACCTGTTAAATAAAAAACTCCTGGTGTTACGCAGGCAAAACCAGTAAAAGGTGTACAATAGTGTCAGACAGATTGCCGATTTTAAAATATACAGCATCATAGCACTTTCATTTTTTCCTGGTCTCTATCTTTTTCTCAACAATGGCTTTAAGCTCTTCAAGCTCAGAGAGGCTCAGATTGGTCTCATTTGTAAAAAATGAGGCAAACTGAGAGGCAGAGTCATTAAAGAAGTCCTTTATAATAAGATTAAGGTTTTTAGCAAAATAGTCACTCTTTTTTACCAGCGGGAAATATTCCCTGTTTGTCCCATGCTGGTTGTATCCCACATAACCCTTGTCTATCATACGTTTCAGCAGAGTAGCCACGGTGGTTGTGGCAGGCCTTGGCTCAGGAAACTCATCGATAACATTCTTCAGATAGCCCCGCCCAAGCTTCCACAGATATTTCATCACTTGTTCTTCAGCATTGGTGAGTTGCATGATTCTACGGTTTTAAATTACATTCTACAAATATAGAATGCATTTTGATTCCTGTCAAGTAATTTACAGGATTTTTTTGGGGTAGAACGTTAAAGGCTGTTAAAAGATTAAAGGCTAAAGGCTAAAGGCTAAAGGCTAAAGTTAAAAGGTGGGAGAGGTCAGTTTGTTATATACTTCCGCCAGTATCATGAAATTTTTAAAATCTTTCAAGGAGGGGTTTTTTTCAACTTCATCCATGATAACCTGACTATCGCTGAAGATGTTATCAAAAACCTCTGCGAATCTTTTTCTATCTACCCTGATTAGTTCTCCATTATCTTTCCGGATGTAGTAGCTTGAATAACGTGATCTGTATCTTACAACTGATGGTTTTGAAATGCATTCATCTCCTATTTTCAGTCCTTTTACAGGTGAATAGCTGAAATTGATGCCTTCAATATTTTCGTTCAGATCAAGATTTGAAAGTGCTATTATAGAGCTGTTCCGGTTTTGAAAAACGGTTAAGCGGCCATCAAGCAACCTGTGCATAAAGACCTGATTCTGCCTCCTGTAAGAAGGAACGCTCAGATAATCTTCAGTCTTTATCTGGCGGGGAACAGGATCTTCCTTTTTCCATGTCAGGGGATCATCCCCAAAGCCTATTATATCGCTTGCATTAAAGACATAGTTTTCACCATCGTTGGTTATAAACCGTATCCCTGAAAGGTTATTCTCCTTATATCTAAACCTCCAGATAACCTGTCCATGCAGTGTGTCGCCATTATCAAGCACCACATATCCATTTACAGGGATCCCCGGAGAAAAACCGGGAATGTAAGTGTCGGGTTGTGCTTTTATAACGGCAGGAGCCATCATAGTCACCATAAAAAGGAAGAAAGCAAATCTGGACACCGATTTTATTCTCATCGTACTAAATTTTGTCTGATTTAAACACATTCATTTATGCAAAAGTTTTGACAGATAAATGAAAAAGTTCATAAATTTAATCAGTTAGCAAAATTATCCAGCAGTATTTTACCTGTTTAATTAACAATGAAAAATTTTTTTGAACCATAATCTAAAATAAAAGCGAACAAGAATGGTATTATCAGCCTGTGGAATAAAATGCGATGAATGTGAATTCTTCAACAAGACATGCACCGGGTGCATCAATGTCAAGGGTTCACCGTTCTGGTCAGTGGAATTGCCTACCAAGGTATGTCCCATGTATGATTGTTCAGTGAACATGCATGGTTTCAAAAACTGTGGCGGATGCAGTGAATTGCCCTGCAAGATGTTCCTGGAGATGAAGGATCCCAATTCGACCAATGAAGAGCACAGGGAATCCATCAAACTCAGGGTAGCCCTGTTGAAATCACATTAGGGATATTGCAGAGTAACGCCTCTGCAATATCAGGGTTACAATGTAATCTTCAATTGTGCCCGTAAATCTGAAGTGACCTGATGCACTTCACCATTATGGATTACCGTAACAGCATATTTGGTGCGCAATAAGATGTGAGGTGAGATATCCCACTGCAGCATAATGTATGCGCGACTGCCATCGTCATGCAATGGTGGTATGCTGAAACTGTGAAGCAGATCATTCTCATAGGCATATAGTCTTGTATCCCATCCCTGTGTTGTGAAGAGAGAATATCTCAGCCAGAATTTCACTTTCTTAAGTGAATATGAAACATCCTGGCAAAGAAGGTACCCGTTCCGGCTTGTCTCGGGCACCCGGCACCAGACAACCCTTGATGTAAGGGACAGGACTGTACCTTGCAGCCGGCCTGCTACAGGCGGAGACCATGATGCCAGTAACGAAGACTGAAGCCTGCTTTTTTTCTCAGTACCGGCCATCACCGTTTCTGTTTCATCGTCATATTCACGCTCGGTTTTACTGAAAGATCCTCTCAGTGTTAGTATGTCAGAAGGAGTGTATTCTATTTTAATATCGCTTCTTGTTCCCGTTGCAGGAGCTGATGTCTGATAGCTGAGCCATGGTATCCGGTATATGTCGGCCCCGGCACTGACGAATAGGTGTTTTGCGGCTTCAATATGTATATTGCCTGCCAGGCCAATCTCATTTGCTACCGTGCTGCCTGTACCATATACATTTGAATGGAAGACATGATAACCCGGATCGAGATAGCGTGCTATCAGGTTAAAGGTGACCCGTTCTGTGGGCAGGGCCCGTATACCTGACAGGGCAGCAAATGAGCCTGGGAAACTGAATGCCAGCTCCCCGAAAAAACTGAGATTGCCGCTGCCAGCCTTTATATCAGCGCCAGCATTGAAAAGATGGCTGCCATGAAATTTATAAATATCATCACCTCCGGTAGTATCAGGTTTAAACGGGGTGGAAAAGAAAGTGGCAGCCAGCGTAATTCCTCCTCTGACCTTTTTTCCGCCGCCTGAGAGATGCATTCCTATAATATTCTCTGTCAGACTGTTTCTGGCTTCTCTTCCTGACCCGGTGTTATGCAGTCCTCCCCTTACCAGATTTGTTGTATACTTCTCTGTGCTGTCAGAGTTATAGGATAACCTGGCATCGATGGTGTTTGATGAAAGAAACACAGCTGCTCCGGCTGTTACAGTTCCTATTACTGCACCGACGCCTCTGAAAAAATTATTCTCATCGGTAGAGGTATAAGTATCAATAACCTCTCTTCCTGCCATAAATGAAGGCGATATGAGCCAGCTTCCCTGCCAGGAGCTGTTATTAAAGACCAGTCCCTCTCCAAACCGAAGCGAGTAATCTCCTATTACAACCCGCGATATTGTACCTTTCCCGTTATAAACAAGGTGTGCTGAGACAAAGTCAGCACCGCATGCTTTGTGGAATGTATAACTCTCCCATGGATCATTTTCAGCGGTAAGTCCATAGCAAAAACTCTTGCCGGAATGGCTGATACGTAATACGGATCTCAAGCCTATACTGTCGTCATCTGACGAAGGTATTGAGATGATTGCCGAAAGAAGCGCCGACGTCCTCCCCTTTCCTGAAAGCGAAGGCATTACAGGAACTGCAAGTGTTATATATGGTTCCATCAGCATTGCTGTCGGACGATCGAACCCGGGTAACAAAGCTATTTCATAAATAGTAGCAATATTGCCATGGTCCTTTACATAATCGGCCAGCACCTTCACCTGGAAGGATGTCAGGAAAAATAGTCGCACAATCTCATCCTCATTACCGCTGTTGACAACTACCGGGTTCTCTGTAAGTGCTGCCAGCCTTTCTGCGGCATTACCGGCCTCTTCATCATTGTAAAGGGACAATATCTCGGCCTGCATCTCTGCATCGCCATTGACCGACTGTGAGAACAGCAAAGGTGAAAAAAGAAACACCACACCGCATAAAACAGTTAAATATCTCATCTCTTTCGTGCTTTCCACAGCAATGAAACCGAGGGGGTCACTCCTGTAGAATTATTTATAAGGAATCCTGTATCAAGGGATACTGCAGCAAAAGAAAATCCTGCTCCAAAGGCAAAACAGGAAGGAGAGGTTGAATATCCTGCTCGCAAAACAACTGCTCCGGGCACGCTCCATGATAAGCCAGTATGAAGTGATAGTGCCTCGTTGGATGACATCACTGCCTCTGCCGCAAATAAGAGGTTTTTATCAGGCGACCATGATATACCGGTTTGCATGGATGACTGGAGATTATTAAGCTGCCTGAGAGGGTTAAAAAGATGAACGCCAAACGTCACTTCCGGTGATATTCGTGCAAGTAAACCTGTCTCAAAAGTCAGATGTGTGAAATCGCGATATTGACCGGCACAGTGTTCAGAGATAATGTCGGCCTGAACCCCAAGGGATAAACCGTCAGTGATCTTAACGGCGCTGCCCAGGCCTCCTGTAATTACAGAATACTGGTCATTTCCATACCAGGTTGAAATTATCCCCAGCGGGGCATGGCGGCCTGGTATTACAATTCCCAGGGCCCGGGTTGACATCTCTGTCATCATAAAGCGCGACTCAACGGAGATACCTGCCGTGAAAGAGTTGCAAAAAGTCATTGAAGCCTGGTTGTGAAAAACGCTCCATCTGTCTGTTGACGCAACGCATGAATAAGCCATTGCTGCCTCCCCCGCACCAAAGCGACTGAAGACCGGATCTCCTGCACGAACAATTGAAGATAGGAGAAGGAATAATACCATTTCCACACTTCGTGACAGCATTTGCAGACATTAATCCCTGCAAAGTTAGGCTATCGGAAAAAAGAAGTCAAATTTATTCAATATGAGCTCATTGTCATTGGTGTCTCCTCATAGCTGAACATAGAAAAAAGAACCGGATCCTTAAGCATATCTGAGAGTAACATCCGGTTGCCATCGACCAGTAACTGGTTATTTATAAATCTTATGCCATGACTATAATCAACGTACCAGTTAATATGTCCGCTATAGACCGGTTGTATCGGATTACCATCAGGTTTATGCCAGCCATAAATCACAACTTTACCTGGCTGCAGGGCAATACGTGCCGACAGTATTACATCTTTTTTAATGCCCGCCACCAGATCACCTCTTTTTGCATTCATTACTGAAAGCTGTTTCTCTATATAAGTATTATGTGCTACAAATTTTGATACCAGCTCATTGGCGTTTCCAACAGGAGCATAATAAAATGGTTCAGGCCTTATCTGTGCCTTACGGTATATCTCATCGCTGAGTTTTGCCGTCAGAAGGGATGCCCCAAACAGGTCAGCAAGACGTTGTGCAGTACATGGATTCATTGGCACCCGGCAGAAGTCAGTGTCGTTCCCTACAGACAGATAGTCGGGCATGACTTCGTAGACAACATGATGGGTTACGCACGCTGCATCGGTAAAATCGCCTGTCAGTGTTATGGTGTTGCGAATGAATTCCGGAACGTTACCTGAGGCAACAGCTTTAAAAATCTCCTCCTCGCGCTCATTAAGCGGGAGGTCCGACACTCTGTTCATAAATGCAGAACCGGGCTCTGCGTCAGCCGGCCTCACTGGAATGTTTAACCTTCGTACCGGAACCGGCACAGTATCAGAGATAAAAGATGAGTACTCTCTTTTGCCAAAATAGCGGTATCCCTTCTGCTCTTTCTTCGTCCCGCTGAGAATGCTATGAATGAACCCGTTATATTCAACCTGCTGGGTATGAAAGATTTTTCTTCCGGGATTGGTTTTAAAGACAAACTCCACCTGTCTGCCACGGCTAAAGTACCATAACAGAGTATCGTTGTTGCGCTCATGAAGTCTGAAAGATGAGGAGAGATAGCTCTTCATCATCCGGGAGTGGTACCATGTGCCTCCGGTTGCTGATACCACCGGTTTCCCGTTATATAAAGCCACGCTATCGTTATAGGCAAGTACACATAGTTTTTTTGATTTGTCTTTCTTCAGCCAGGTCATCAGCTTAGGACCATAAATTGAATCCTCATAACCATAATCACTGTCAAGGAATGCTATTCTTATAACATTATCTGGTATTTGAGGTACAGCATCCAGATAGCTGAATATAAACCTGCCTCCTCCACTGTGTCCGTTAAGGACCACTTCCGGGTTCCATTTTGC
>Ga0116170_10001196_pt1 | contig 26542 bp, 24 predicted proteins | sample AD_JPNHW1_MetaG_FD_89797 | JGI IMG/M metagenome (GOLD analysis project Ga0116170, IMG submission 89797) | Active sludge microbial communities of municipal wastewater-treating anaerobic digesters from Japan - AD_JPNHW1_MetaG | ecosystem: Engineered > Bioreactor > Anaerobic > Digestate | place... | reverse complement strand
TCAGCGATCCGGGATCGGAATTATAATAGTCTTCGATAAGCTGGCAGCTATTAATCCCTTCCTTCAGCTCCATCCTCATTGCAACCGAAACAAGCCCTGCCAGTCCATTTACTATATCTTCATGCGGCAGACCCACGGCAAGGCATGCCGAGGCAACCGTAACGGCATTCTCGACTGAGGCCCTGTCCCTGAACGGGATTACGGCGCTTATATGGCTTCCCTTATATGTAAACTCAAGCATTGTACCGCCATTCCCCGGATTGCTCATTTCAACGAAAACCCTTGCATCCCTGTTTGTGAAGGACCAGTCGGTAAGATCCTTCTCACGAAGTGCAGGATCGGCTTCTATCGCCTCCCTTATTAAAGGCGAATCGCTGCAGTAGATTATCGATGAAGCATTTATGAACAACCTGAGTTTTTCCTTTGCCTTTGTAATTATATCCGGAAAATTCTCACTGTGTGCATCGCCAATGTTAGTGATGATCCCGATATCCGGATCGATTACTCTTCTGAGTTTTTCCATCTCCCCGGGGAATGATATTCCGGCCTCAAATATTCCGAACCTGAAAAGCGGATCGAGCTTCCAGACCGACAGGGGAACCCCAATCTGCGAATTATAGCTTTTGGGACTCCTTACAACAGGATAATTGCGGCCCAGGATATCTGCAAGCCATTCTTTAACAATTGTCTTGCCTGCACTGCCTGTAACTGCAAAGACAACGGATCTGAACAGCGATCTTTTGGCAGCAGCAAGAAGCTGGAGGGCATCAACACTGTTGCCGCAGACAATAAAAGAAGCATCGGGATAAAGACCGGGATTTCCGGGCAGATGTTCAGTTATGAAAACCTTTACCCCTCTCCTGTAAAGACTGTCAATATATTTATGCCCGTCGTGATTTACACCTTTTATTGCAATAAAAGCGGCATTTTCAACATAACTTACCTGTCTGCTGTCGGTAAGCAGCTCCCTTACAACTGCATCGGCAGGGCCGGTAAGTTCACCGCCAGTCAGGCGGGCAATATCAGAAGCTGTAAAATCCAAATTATTTTTTGTTTAATGCCTTGTTAAAACATGTCCTGCAAAGCGGTTCATATTTATCCTTTTCGCCAAGAAGAAAAACCTGCTCCTCAGCTGATTTCCTGAAAGAATGCTGGGCAAGATTACCGCACCTCATGCATATTGCATGGACCTTGGTAATATATTCCGCCACGGAGAGAAGTTTCGGTATCGGGCCAAAAGGTTTTCCCATGAAATCCATATCAAGTCCGGCCACAATCACCCTTACTCCATTATCAGCAAGACTATTGCAGACATCAATCACCGAATCGTCGAAGAACTGGGCTTCATCGATACCCACTACATCAACATCACCTGCAAGGAGCTGAATTGATGCGGCATTGTCGACAGGTGTTGAAACAATTGATTTCTCATCGTGCGAAACAACTCTAAGCTCAGAATACCTGTTATCGAGCGATGGTTTGAATATCTCAACTTTCAATCCGGCAAACTGTGCCCGGCGCAGCCTCCTTATCAATTCTTCAGTCTTCCCCGAGAACATCGATCCCGTGATGATCTCTATCGACCCTCTCCTACCCTCTGCCCTGCCTGAATTCTCAAGAAAATCCATAACCTTAATATGCTTCCGCGAATGCTAAATACGATGTATTTGCGTTTAGACTTATATAATAATATTTACTTTTGCAAAGTAAGAAAATGCTTTGTTATTAATGCATCAAAAAAGATGGAATTAAACACCACTATCGATATTATAATTAAGGATCTCAATGAAGCGCGCGATATCATTGATGACCTGAAAAAATATCCCGGAGTACCTGAACTGCAGGTCGAACTGGCAAAGGCTAAATGTAAAAGCGCCGCCGAGGTAATAGCCCTTTTCAAGACTCTTCCCCCGGCTCCACCGCATGAAAAGGATACTAAACCGGAAAAGGCTGAAGAGAGCCATAAGGGAAAAGCACCTGAGCCTGTGAAAACAGTCAGGGAATATCATCCTCCCGTAGTTGAGAAGAAGGTTGAAGAGGTGGTTGCAGGGCCTGAACCGGAAGAAGTAATGGTTCCTTCAGAACCTGTTGTAAAAACAGCCCCTGTCTCAAAAAAGCCTGCCGAAACTGCAATAATCGCCGATAAGTTTTCGCAACCGGCAAGTTTCAACGAGGAACTCGGCAGCCATAAGCACGGGGATGATGTTCTCGAAATAATACGTACAATGCCGGTGACAAGCCTTGTCGAAGCTATCGGTATCAACGACAAATTTCTGTTTGTGAGGGAGATATTTAACGGGAACCAGGATGTTTACAATCAGGCATTGCAAAAACTCGAATCGGCGGGAAGCCTTTCCGATGCAAGGGCAATAATCGCAGGTTATACCGGAGAGGATAATGAAAATGAAGCTGTAAGACAACTTATGGATCTTATCAAACGGAAGTTCCCCCAGCATGAGTAAACTATACCTGGTCCCAACCCCTATCGGCAACCTCAGGGATATCACCTACCGTGCCGTTGAGATCCTTGGAAATGCAGACCTTATACTCGCTGAGGATACACGTCAGGCAGGGAAACTGTTAAGTCATTACAAAATTTCAACTCCTGTCCGATCGCACCATAAATTCAATGAGCACCAGAGTGTTGATGCCATCTGCTCAAAGATAATCGGAGGTTCTGACATAGCTCTTATTTCAGATGCCGGAACCCCGGGAATCTCTGATCCCGGGTTCCTTCTTGTAAGGGCCTGCGTCAACAACAATATTGAAGTTGAAACATTGCCCGGACCGTCAGCTTTTCTCCCTGCCCTTGTAAATTCAGGACTTCCGTGCGACAGGTTCTGTTTCGAAGGCTTTCTTCCTCCCAAAAAAGGAAGGACCAAACGCCTTACATTTCTTGCTTCCGAGGAAAGGACAATGATATTCTATGAATCGCCTTACAGGCTCGTGAAAACTCTTGATGACCTTTCATCGGCATTTGGATCAGACAGAAAAGCATGTGTATCGCGCGAACTGACAAAAATCTATGAGGAAAACATAAGAGGAACACTTGATGAAGTATCAAGGCATTATAAAACCCATGCCCCCAAAGGGGAAATAGTTATAATCGTGGCCGGGAAAGACGACTGATAAATGATCTTTGTAAAAGTATGATCAACGGTGCTGCCAAAATAAATCAGGGAAGGTCAGGTTTAACAATTTTGTTCCTGGTTATAATGTCATATAATGCTGCCGGACAGGTACTCAACGGAAATATCAGTGATGTTTCGGGTCAGCCGGTGCCGTATGCCACGGTTTATATACAGGAACTGAAATATGGAACGACCTCAAACACAAAGGGAGATTATGAATTAAAACTACCTGCCGGACAATATACTGTAAGCTATCAGAGCCTTGGTTTTGAACCTGTATTTGAAAGTATCATTATTACAGCCGACGGAGTTACGAGGAATATTGTCCTGCCCGAGCAGATTTACGATATTCCTGAGGTCAGAATCTCTCCATCGGGAGAGGATCCTGCAATGTTCATAATGCGAAAGGCTATTGGTCTTGCCCCTTATTACCTTAATTTTATTAGCTATTTCAAAGCAGATGTATATCTGAAAGGAAATCTTTATATAAAGAATATACCGAGGATTTTTGAACGTTCGATGAGGATGAGCGCTTCAGAGGACAATGTCGCTCTTTCGTCGGGAAGAAGATCGCGCGATCAGCAGGGTAACATAAAGGAGGGCGACACATATCTCATGGAATCGTTCAATGAGATCGAGTTTAATGCTCCCGACAGGTATGTTCAGAAGGTAATATCCTACAACTCTTCATTTCCGGAGCAGGGCAATGAGGTATCGCCTATGGAGTTCATTCAGGCAAGTTTTTATCAGCCCGTCCTTGCTGACATGGCAATCTCCCCTCTCTCCCCCCAGGCTTTCTCCCATTACAACTTCAAATATCAGGGCGCTTCACTTCAGGGAGATCATACGATAAATAAAATAGAGGTTATCCCGAAACGCAAAAGCCAGCAACTTTTCAAGGGTACAATATATATTATTGAAGATCTGTGGTGTCTTCACAGCATTGACCTTACAAACGAAAATTTTGCAGGAGAGATCAGGGTCCGGGAACTTTATATACCTGTGAAAGAGGATATCTGGATGCCTGTCAGCCATCAGTTCGACATCGGCCTGAGTGTTTTTGGATTTAAAGCCGATGTCGGTTATACAAGTTCGGTGAAATACCTTGATGTAAAGCATGATGAGAACCTGCAGAAACCAAAGGATATAATTACAGGCTTTGCCGGCAGTTTTTACCAGGATACTGTAAAATCAGGAAACTCAAAAGAGATTGAACGTTTACTGAGTAAGGATGAACTTACAAACAGGGATATGGTAAGGCTGTCAAAATTAATGAAGAAGGAAACAGCCGAAAGCCGTCCCGACAGCGCGAAAACCCTTGAAATAAAAGACAATACAGTAAAGACAATTGAAAAGGATGCCGCTGTCAGGGATAGCGCCTACTGGGCTTCCGTCAGACCAATACCTCTTTCTGATATCGAGCTGAAAAGCCTGCAAAAAAGCGACAGCATCGGATCGCAACGGGAAGATACCCTGAGACCACGCACAGACACTCTCCCTGGGAGTAAAGGCCGGCAGTCAGATGCTTTACGCAGACCGGTACACGATATATTTTCAGGCCGGACATGGTCCGACACTACAGGCTTCAGCTTTACCTTCGGGGGTCTGGCCGATCTTAACAATCTCAGCTTTAATTCTGTCGACGGATTTATTTATGGTGTCGATTTCAGGATAAATAAGAGGTTCAATAAAAGGAACAGCCTTTCGTTTTATCCAGATATCAGGTATGCCTTCAGCAGGGAAAGCCTGCTTTGGCGCCTGAATGCCAACTATTCAACCGGTGGTGAAAACCCTCAGCAATATTACATTCGTTCGGGAATGGCAAGCAGGGACATCGGTACCGGAGGAGGAATTAATCCTTTTATAAACAGCCTTTCTTCCCTTATCTTCAGGAAGAACTATCTGAGGCTCTATGAAAGCAGGTATCTGACTCTTGGATATGAGACAGCGATGAAAAACGGCATACGGCTCGAGTTTTCAGCAGGATATGAAGAAAGGAAAGTACTTGAGAACAACACTTCATTTTCAATATTCAGGACTGACAGGGAATATATGGAGAACATCCCTGAAAATTCTTACCTGATTCCGGGAAGAAATGAGGAAAATTTGCTCCGCGACATGAAGCATTTTGAAATTGTAACAAATGTTACATTTACACCATATCAGAAATACAGGATGATAAACGGCACAAGGATACCGCAGGGGTCAGACTGGCCTGTATTCAAAGTTATATGGAAGCACGCGCTGAACCAGGATCTGCAGGAACCCGGGTCGTACAGGCATAGCGACATGTTCAGGTTTGAGGTTTCTCAGAAACGTGAAACCGGAGCCTTCAGCGAAATAAGGTGGAATATAAGGACAGGAGGCTTTCTGGATAACCGTCATATTTCATATTACGATTTCTTCCATTTCAATGCCCAACCTCTTCCGGTAGCAATAAATGATTATGATGATGCTTTCATGATCCCATCCTTCTATACAATGAGCACCCCGGAGTTTTATGGTGAAGCGCATCTTAAGTATACCACTCCTTACCTCATGCTAAAGCTTCTGCCCGGGCTCAGCAATACCCTGATGAGGGAGAATATTTACCTGGGTTACCTGGGATCGAGGTTCCATTCAAATTATATAGAAGCAGGCTACAGCCTCAGCGAGATATTCCTGCTTGGTGAGGCCGGGGTATTTGCAGGGTTTGATGACTTCAGGTTCCGGGCTGTGGGGCTGAGATTCAAACTGAATTTTAATTAGGAAGAGTGCTGAATATAAAGCTTATTTAACCGCAAAGAACGCATAGTTTTAGCAAAGTTCTCAAAGTTAAGAATACTTTATGTGTTTGTTTTTTAAGAACTTACACAGAGAAACACAGAGGATTCACAGAGTGACACAGAGAATTAATATAAGAACACAGAGTTAGGAATATTTTCTCTGTGATCTCTGCGGTTCTCAGTGTCTCTCAGTGTAAGTTCTTTAAATCCGCTATACGAAAGGAGGTTCGTTAAGCAGGTCTGCTTCCTGGTCGAAACCATTGCCGGACCGTCTGAAGTTATCATGATTCATCTTTGAACCCAGTGTTATACTCTGGGAACCCTCTCTTAGCTCCTGCATCCCTTCGACATCAAAATCATCAATATCAACAAACTGTGCTCTCTCCTCGCGAAATCTGAGACGTACATCATCGACGGGTCCGTTACGGTTCTTTGCAAGGATGATTTCGGCGATACCGCGTGTTGAGGTGCCGTCCTCGAATGTGGGGATCCCGAATTTCTCCTGGCGGTGTATGAAAACAACCATATCGGCATCCTGTTCGATGGCTCCCGATTCCCTGAGGTCGGAAAGAAGAGGTCTTTTTGTCCCGCCTCTCATCTCTACGGAACGGTTGAGCTGGGAAAGGGCCAGGATAGGAACATTCAGTTCCTTGGCAATACTTTTTAGCGATCGTGAGATAGTACTTACCTCCTGCTCGCGGCTTCCTGCATTTTCAGGTCCCGACATAAGCTGAAGATAGTCGACAATGACTATATCGAGCTTCCGCTGGGCCATAAGCCGCCTGCACTTTGCCCTTAGTTCAAAGATTGAAATAGCCGGCGTATCGTCGATATAGATCGGGGCCTGAACAAGCTTTTTTATTCGTGTATCGAGCTGTTTCCATTCATCCTCGTTGAGCCTTCCGTTCTTTATCTTATCTCCGGGGATATCTGTTTCGGCGATTATCAGACGGTTGACAAGCTGTATTGACGACATCTCACATGAAAATACCGCCACGCCTTTATTATGTTCTACTGCTATATTACGTGCCATCGACAGGGCAAATGCAGTTTTCCCCATTGAAGGGCGCGCGGCAATGATAACAAGATCAGCCTTTTGCCATCCTGATGTCAGCCTGTCGAGTTTTGTGAATCCTGAGGGGATCCCGACAAGGGCGTCTTCCCTTTTTCCGGCCTCTTCGATCTCCCTTATTGCTTCCTTTATCACCATGTTTATCGGGGCGACTTCCCTCTTGATATTTCCCTCGGCAATCTGGAAAAGTTCGTTTTCGGAGAAGTCGAGCAGCTCGGTAACATCGATAGAATCGTCGAACGATCGGTTCTGTATCTCCGTTGAGACCCTTATCAGTTCACGCTGGATATACTTCTGCGCCACAATCCTTGCATGATAGTCAACGTTTGCTGCCGAAACAACTTTAGATGTAAGCTGGGTAAGATATACAGGCCCTCCTACGCTGTCGAGCTCATTATGGGAACGCAATTCCTCTGTTACTGTATAAAGATCGACAGGATATTCTTTCACGTTGAGATCAAGGACAGCCTTGAATATCTTCTGGTGCGCCTCCTTATAAAAACTGGCAGGCTTCAGAATATCCATTATCGTTATAACGGCTTCCTTTTCAAGCATTATGGCTCCAAGGACTGCTTCTTCCATATCCAATGCCTGAGGAGGAACCTTACCGAAATCAGGTAAGGCGGTCACAGCCGGCCTTGAACTTTGCTTTTGTCGTACCATCAATTATATCCCTTTGATTTACTGATATATAAAAGAATAATTTTTTCTACTGTCTGAACTGTCCAAAGGTAAATATATCGGCACGACTGGAGTGAAAAGAACCTATTTCTTACAAACATTTTTCTGTTTAAAAGTTGTTTAAAAAACCAAATTTCAGGTTAACAGAACAATTATTCAATCCTAATGATAAATTTGTAATAAATACAATCAGATGCTTGTTTTCCCGAAAGCGAAGATCAACCTGGGGCTGAACATAACAGGAAAGCGTGAAGACGGATATCATAATATAGAGACCATCTTTTATCCTGTCGGTCTTTGTGATGCTCTTGAAGTGGTTGCCGGAGCCGGACTACCGGAAAGGGATATCCTTAAGGTAACTGGCTACGGGCTTGAGGTGGAACCTGAAGATAATATTGCGCTGAAAGCCGTTCAGAGGCTGAGGCAGATAAAACCTTTTCCTGCACTAAGGATACACCTTCACAAAGCAATTCCTGCGGGAGCCGGACTGGGCGGAGGTTCGTCGGATGCGGCATGCATTCTCCGGACTGTCGACAGGATGTTCCGGCTGAACCTTCCCGATGAGATACTCAGAAAAATAGCGCTGGAGCTTGGAAGCGACTGCCCGTATTTCATCGACAGCCGGCCTGCATTTGCTACAGGCAGGGGTGAGTTACTCGAACCTGTCGGCAGCATCCTGAATGGATTCCATATCGTGCTCCTGAATCCGGGGATCCGGGTAAGTACCAGGGAAGCATATGAAAACTGTGAACCTGCAATTCCTGAAAAACCATTGAAAGATCTGATAAACAGTCCTGTTCCCGGATGGAAGGATCTTATAAGGAACGATTTTGAAAAGACTGTCTTCAGGAAATACCCTCTGATAGCCGGATTAAAAGCCGCACTTTATGATTCGGGCAGCCTCTACAGCTCAATGTCGGGAAGCGGATCAACAGTTTATGGGATATTTGCAGGCAAACCCGACCTTGATGGCAGGCTCCGTGAATACTTAATATTCTCCGGATCGCTCTGATCCTTATTTCATCCCGATCAGCTTTGTCCCTTTTGAAACCTTGTTTCCCCTGCTGACGAAAATTTTCCCTATTGTCCCGTCAACAGTGCTTTTGAGCTTGTTCTGCATCTTCATGGCATCGAGGATCATCAGGTCGTCGCCTGATTTTACCTTCTGACCTTCACTGACCATTATGTCAAGGACAGTCCCGGGAATAAAGCTCAGGATAATCCGCTCGTCAGCCTTTTTGTAAGGCTTTCTGTTAATGAATTTATGGCTCAGCCTCGTTTTGTAAAGGATTGAGTTTATATTGAGCGTTCCGAGATTTTCAAATACCTTCATATTTGTTGCTATTAATTTCAAAGGAAAGTCTAAAAAGGCGGTAATCCATGTTTCTTCTCAGGCATAGGTACCTCCTTGTGCTCCGATACTTCTATTGCATGCAGAAGGAAACGCCTCGTCTCCCTCGGTTCAATGACAGCATCAACATATCCCTTGGCAGCGGCTACATATGGGTTTGCAAACTTGGCCTTGTACTCTTCAACCTTCTGTTTCCTCATACCGTCGGGATCGTCCGACGACATTATCTCTTTTCTGAAAATGATGTTGGCAGCTCCCTCCGGACCCATTACGGCAATTTCGGCTGTCGGCCAGGCAAAGACGAAATCGGCTCTCAGATGCCTTGAGCTCATCGCTATGTAGCCTCCGCCGTATGCCTTTCGAAGGATTACAGTCAGCTTGGGAACAGTGGCTTCGCTGTAGGCATAAAGCACCTTGGCCCCATGACGTATGACGCCCGCATGTTCCTGGTCGACACCCGGAAGATAACCAGGAAGGTCGACAAGGGTAACAATGGGAATGTTAAAAGCATCACAGTACCTTATGAAACGGGCAGCCTTGTCGGATGAATCCACATCGAGTACTCCTGCCATTTCAAGCGGCTGATTTGCTACAAAACCTGTAGTCCTCCCTCCCATCCTGCCAAAACCGATAACAATGTTCTTTGCATACAATTCCATTATCTCGAAAAAGTCAGATTTGTCAACAATCGATCTGATGACATCCTTCACATCATAAGGAAGTGTGGGATCGTCAGGCACTATCTTTTCGGGATCGAAGCTTATTTCAGGTTCCCCTGGTTCGAACGCCTTTGCCTTTTTGCTGTTATTCCACGGGATGAAAGTTATAAGCCTTTTGATCTGTTCAAAACACTCATCCTCGCTAAGTGCAAAAAAATGAGCATTACCCGTGACCTCGCTGTGTACCCTGGCGCCGCCAAGCTCTTCCATCGATATTTCCTCACCAAGTACAGTCTTTATGACTTCCGGTCCGGTGATGAACATTTTCGATATATTATCCACAACAAATACAAAGTCCATCAAAGCAGGAGAATATACTGCGCCACCTGCGCACGGGCCAAGTATCACAGATATCTGCGGGATAACGCCGCTTGAAATTGTGTTTCTGAAAAATATCTCACCATAGCCGGCGAGCGAATTCACTCCTTCCTGTATCCTTGCACCTCCCGAATCGTTTATTCCTATCAGGGGTATTCTCATTTTGAGGGCATGATCCATGATCTTGGCAATCTTCCTCGAATGCATAAGTCCAAGAGAGCCTCCGGCCACTGTGAAATCCTGGGCAAAAATTGCAACCGGAGCTCCGTAAATAGTTCCGGATCCGATTATCACTCCATCGCTGGGGAGCGATTTTTTGTCCATATCAAAATCGCGGGCATCATGTTCCACGAACATATCATACTCCATAAAAGAGTCTTTGTCGAGAAGCGCCATAATACGTTCACGGGCCGTTCTTTTGCCCATCGCCTTCTGCTTCTCGATAGCCTGTTCACCTCCTCCAAGGAGGATCTTTTCCCTTTTTTCCTGGAGCTCACGGATTTTTTTATTTACTGGCATAAAGGATATTTTAATTCTGTTGATTTTTAATGAAAAGCCAAATTTATACTTTTTTGCACGGTTGAGTACACCTATTTCGGCGCAAGTTTATACAATACTATGGCAATAACCGCATAAAGAATATTCGGGATCCACATTGCAAGCATTGGTTCGAGGTTCCCCTTAAGGGAAAACTGGGATGCAAACTGCATGAAAAGGATATATGAGAAACTAAGCGCAAGTCCTATCCCTATATTCATTCCTATCCCGCCCCTCACCTTCCGCGAGGAAAGGGATACGCCTATGAGAGTCAGTATAAAGACAGCAAAAGGGTTCGCAATCCTCCTGTGCTTTTCGATAAGGAACATTTTAAGTTCATCGGAACCCTGCAGTTTAAGCTGGCCAATATAATCGTTAAGCTCCTCGTATGTCATCGTACCCACCACACCCTTACCGTATGAAAAGTCGGAAGGTTTTATTGTAAGGGCTGTATCGATACGGTCGCCTTCCGAAATGATATCTTCCTTATCGCTGAGCTTCCTCAGGTTATAGTTTACAATCACCCATTTGTGCGATGCAGTGTCATATCTTATCAGGTTTGCAGTAAGTTTTGACTCAAGTTTCCCGTCGTCGCTGAATTTTTCAAGGGTTACATTCCTTCCGGCCTGACTGACAGGATTATACGATTCCATATAGATAAGGACATTCGGATACACCTGGCGGTGGATATTCATTACCGGGACCCTCCTGCTCGACGGCCTGTAATACTTGTCCTCGAAATTAATCCTGTTGCGGTTTGCCGTCGGGATTACAAAGTTTGTCAGGACAAAAGTGAATAATGCAATAACGAAGGCGGAAATGAAATAAGGCCACATCATCCTCCGGAAACTCATTCCGCTGTTGAGTATTGCGATAATTTCGGTGTTTGCGGCCATTTTTGATGTGAAAAAAATAACAGCAATAAAGACAAAAAGAGGAGCAAAAAGTGTGGCAAAGTACGGGATAAAATTCAGGTAATAATCAAATATTATTGCTTTTACGGGAGCATCTTTTTCCATGAAATTATCGATCTTCTCAGCGAAATCGAAAACCACGGCAATTGTCATTATCATCAGGAGGCTGAAGAAGAAGGTCCCAAGGAATTTCCTGATAATATACCAGTCGATAATCCTGACTTTCAGTGAGCCTACAGCCGTTCCGACACTTTGATTGTCATTTTTTCCTTCCATTTCCTGAAATTTCCTTCTTCAATTTTCTTCCTTGCTTCGGAGACCAGCCAGAGATAGAATGCAAGGTTATGGATGCTTGCTATCTGTGAACCGAGTATCTCCCCTGAAATTATCAGATGACGAAGATAAGCCAAAGAATAATACCTGCTTACTGCCGACGGTCCCGCCTGATCGATAGGACTGAAATCTCCGGCCCATTTTTTATTCTTAATATTTATTATCCCCTCTGAGGTAAAGAGCATTCCGTTGCGTCCGTTCCGGGTAGGCATCACGCAGTCGAACATATCAATACCTCTTTCGATAGCTTCAAGCAGATTGGCCGGTGTTCCGACACCCATGAGATAACGGGGCTTTTCCTCAGGCAGTATCGCATTGACTACTTCAATGATCCTGTACATATCCTCGGCAGGTTCACCGACTGATAATCCCCCGATAGCATTGCCTGCCATATTGGCTGAAGCTGCTTTTTCAGCCGAGATCTTCCTGAGATCATCAAAAGTGCTTCCCTGGACAATCGGGAAAAGAAGCTGATCATAACCCCGGAGAGGTTCTGTTTGGTTATATCTTTTTATCGCCCTTTCAAGCCATTTATGAGTAAGTACAACCGACTTTTCAGCATATTTCCTGTCGCAGGGAAATGGAGCGCATTCATCCAGCACCATCATTATATCAGCTCCAATGATCCGCTGAATATCGACAGTGTTTTCAGGTGTGAATTTATGTGTTGAGCCATCGATGTGCGACTTGAAAACTGCACCCTCCTCAGTCAGTTTTCTGTTTTCAGATAGTGAAAACACCTGATAACCTCCGCTGTCGGTAAGTATCGGCCCGCTCCAGTTCATAAACCTGTGAAGGCCTCCGGCTTCATTCAATATGCCGGTTCCCGGCCGGAGATAAAGATGATAGGTGTTTCCGAGAATTATCTTTGCATTGATTTCATCAATAAGATCCTGCTGAAGGATGCCTTTGACAGTACCTGCTGTGCCGACAGGCATGAATATCGGAGTGGGGATCTCGCCATGGTCGGTAAGCAGGACGCCTGTCCTTGCTTTAGTTTCTGTATCCCTGCTCTTTATTTTAAACATGAATGCGATTGTTTTCCGGAGGCCAAAGGTAATTTATTCATCCACCTGTTGAAAATAATGCCCGGACTTTTTGAAGAACGCAGGTTTATTTTATTTTAAAGATGTTGATAATTATGTTTCTGGCATTAAAATTATCTTATTAATATTGCTGCCAATTTTCCAGGTCAGATGACATTACAGGGACATCCTTTTCTTTTTGGTCTGCTAATAACATTTGGAATAACATTTTTAGTCCAGTCTTTCTATTACCTGTATTATTTCATGGCGCCGCTTCTGTTCAGTCTTCCGGCATCCTCAGGCAAAAAACACCCGGTATCGGTCATAATCTGCGCAAGAAATGAGGAGGCTAACCTGAGGGAATTCCTTCCTGCCGTTCTGGAACAGGATTATCCCGATTATGAAGTGGTAGTTGTAAATGACTGTTCAGATGATGAGTCGTTTGAGATACTCGGCGAATACCTTAAAAAATATCCTCACCTGAGGGTTACAAATATCCTTAAGGATCCGAAATTCACGCATAATAAGAAGTTTGCCCAGTTCATCGGGATAAAAGCCGCATCGAACGAGATCCTTGTTTTCACCGATGCCGACTGCAGGCCTGAAAGCGATAAATGGCTTGAGAATATGGTTTCGGGATTCGGCGACACTATTGATTTTGTTCTTGGATATGGTGGATTTTTCCCGAAAAAAGGATTACTGAACCTTTACATAAGATATGAATGCATGATGATTGCCATACAATATATTGGGATGGCAATCAAGGGATTGCCATATATGGGTGTTGGCAGGAACCTTGCATACCGCCGTTCGTTGTTTTTTGAGAAAAAAGGCTTCGGGATCCATACAAACCTGGCTTCAGGCGATGACGACCTGTTTGTTAACTCAAATGCAAAACGCGGAAAAGTTGCCGTCGAATTCAGGAAAGAAGCCCATACACGATCGGTCCCTGCCGCTTCGGCAAAGGAATTTTACAGACAGAAAAGAAGGCATCTTACAACAGCCAATTATTATAAACTGATTGATAAGCTTGTATTGATATTCGAACCGTTAAGCCGGGTTCTTTTTTATGCAACCTTTATTATACTACTAGCAAACCTTTATGCATGGCCTGTTGTTCTTGGCATCTTTTTGTTAAGGATTATTATCCAGTACACTGTCATCGTCCTGAACAGTAAAAAGTTCAATGAACCCCGATTATTTCCATTTATTCTTATATTTGATATCCTGTCACCTTTTATCAATGCCATGATTTATGCAGGCAGTCAAAGACGGGGTACATCAAAGAACAAATGGAATTAGGAAACAGCTTATCCGATAAAGCAAAAAGCGATCTTGTACTGGTGGAGCAGGCCAGGAACGGAAGTGAAAAAGCTTTCTCCATTCTCCTTAACCGGTATCGCGATTCCATATATTTCCTGCTTCTGAAAATGGTCAATAATTCATCCGATGCCGAGGATCTTACTATAGAAGCATTCGGTAAAGCCTTCAGAAATCTCGACCTTTTCACTCCCGACTTCGCATTCAGCACCTGGCTTTTTAAAATTGCCACAAATAACTGCATCGATTTCATAAGGAGAAAAAAGCTTATCCCCGGACCGATAGATCAGATGCAGGATGACCAGGAAGATATGACTGTAAATATCCAGTCGGATCTTCCCGATCCTGAAGAATCGCTTATAAACGACCAGAAGACAGCTGTACTCAGATCAATTGTCAACCAGCTCGAACCACGATACAGGACCCTCATCGATCTGAGATACTTCAAGGAATACTCATATGAGGAGATCGCTGCAGAAATGAAACTTCCCATCGGTACCGTGAAGGCTCAGCTTTACCGGGCTAAAACCCTTCTCTATAACATATTCATAAAAACCGGGAACAAATAGTGATCGATATAATAACAGGATATTACCCGGAACTGACTACGCTTCAGACCGCCAGGCTGTCAAGGCTGCTTGAAATATACAGGGATTGGAACAGCAGGATCAATGTAATCTCCAGAAAAGACATGGATGATTTTTACATACATCATGTTCTTCATTCCCTGTCGATAGCAAAGATCGTTCAGTTCAGGGATGGAACAAAGGTTCTCGATGTGGGCACAGGAGGAGGATTCCCGGGGATTCCACTGGCAATAATGTTCCCCGGAACACTTTTTTATTTGCTCGATTCAATAGGGAAGAAAATAAAAGTTGTTTCTGCAGTTGCCTCAGAGCTTGAACTCGAGAATGTGACGCCGCTGCTTAAAAGAGCAGAGGAGGAAAAAGGCAGATATGACTTTGTGGTGAGCAGGGCCGTCACCAATTTCAGCGATCTTGTAAGGATGACTTCAAAAAATATCTCAAAGACTTCCATAAATCCGCTGGAAAACGGAATAATATGTCTGAAGGGCGGGGATATTACCGAAGAGCTCGGACAATATGCAAACAGGGCAAAGATCTGGAATATCAGCAGGTTCTTCGCTGAACAGTTTTTCGAAACAAAAAAGATTATCTATCTTGGCCTCTGATTTTTTTCAAAAATTACAAGCCACGTTGTATTTGTTTAAATAATTACTATCTTTGCGATCTCAAAATAAAACTGCACGAATAACAAATATTTACTGACATGAAAAGGACATTTCAGCCATCAAGAAGGAAAAGAGCTAACAAACATGGTTTCAGGGAAAGGATGTCAACTGCAAATGGCAGAAGGGTTCTTGCATCACGGAGGGCAAAGGGAAGAAAAAGACTTACAGTTTCGAGCGAGCTCAAACTGAAATAAATAAGGTATTTTATCCTGATAAAAGGTGCCTCACATAAAGGCACCTTTTTTTTATTAGCTTTACCAGGCTTTAATCAGACATGACAGGTCTATACAACTTAATCACAGATCCTGATCTGCAGAAGATTGCAGACAAAGTGGCAAATGAAGATAGAATAACTCCTGCCGAAGGACTTCTTCTTTATCAAAAAGCAGAACTGCCTCTTCTTGGCCTGCTTGCGGGTATCGCAAGAAGAAGAAAAAATGGCAGTTATGCTTTTTTCAACAGAAATTTCCATATTGAACCTACAAACCTTTGTGTTCATAACTGCCGTTTTTGTTCATACCACCGTCCCGAGGGCGATCCTATGAGCTGGGAATACAGCCATGAGGAAATGCTCGACATTGTTAAATTATTTGATGCCAGGGATGTCACTGAGGTACATATCGTCGGCGGTGTCCACCCCTCCCATGATATCCATTACTGGGGTTCCCTGCTTCAGAAGATAAGGCAGCACAGACCCGGGATACATATTAAGGCATATTCGGCGGTCGAACTCGATTATATGATCTCAAAGGCCGGGATGACGATCAGGGAAGGCCTTTCTCTTCTAAAGGAATACGGCCTCGATTCAATACCCGGCGGCGGAGCTGAAATATTCGATGAAACAGTAAGAAAAAATATCTGCCCTGAAAAGACCACTTCACGTCAATGGCTCATGATACATGAGACTGCCCATGAACTGGGAATATCATCGAATGCCACCATGCTTTATGGTCATATCGAGGATTATTCCCACAGGATTGACCATCTTACAAGGCTGCGCGATGTTCAGGACAGAACGGGGGGATTCAACGCCTTCATCCCGCTTAAATATAAAATGGCCGATAATTCAATGTCATATTCAGGTGAAGTCAGCACTATAGAGGACCTTAAGAATTATGCAGTATCAAGGATCTACCTTGATAACTTTTCGCATATCAAAGCCTACTGGCCCATGATAAGCAGGGATGTAGCCCGCATAAGCCTTATTTTCGGCGCCGATGACCTCGACGGGACCATTGATGATACGACACGGATATATTCAATGGCAGGATCGGAAGAAAAGAATCCCGCAATGTCGACCGATCAGATCTGCTCGATTATACGGGATGCCGGATTTGTGCCGGTCGAGCGCGATTCGCTTTATAATTTTATACATACCTTTGCGTTATAACTTAAGTCGGGAAATCAGCCATGAGCCTCAAAGAATTCATCTTTAGCAGACACTTTTTAAAGAACCTCGGATCGGCAGCTGTCATAGTGGTTATATTCCTTATGGCATTGCTTATCTGGCTCAACTTTTATACTAGGCACGGACAAAGCAGACCTGTACCCGATTTCAAAGGACAAACACTTGAGGAAACACGCCGGCTGGCTAGAAAAGCAAGGGTCAGATACCAGGTCATCGATTCTGTCTATACAGCCGAAGTTCCAAAAGGTTGTGTCGCTGACCAGAATCCCAAACCCGGTTTCAGGGTAAAAAAATGGAGAAACGTGATGATTACAATCAATGCCTTCAATCCTGAAATGGTGGGAATGCCCAACCTTGTCAACCTGCCAAGGAGGCAGGCTGTTGCAATACTTGAAGCCGCAGGCCTTGAAGTTGGCATTCCGAGATATGTTCCTGACATTTCCGTTGATGTTGTGCTCAAACAATTATATAATGGCCGCGATATACAGGAGGGCGATTCGATACAGAAAGGCTCTGTGATAGACCTTGTTCTGGGGAAAGGGCTCAGCAACCAGAGAACACCGGTACCCGACCTTGCCGGACTAGATCTCGAATCGGCAAGGGACAGGATATTCGGAGCATCTCTGACCCTCGTCACATCAATTTACGACAATAGTGTCCTTACGGCAGCCGATTCGTCAAGGGCATTTGTATATAAACAGAATCCCGAATTCAACGTCGATGCCACCATTCAGCTCGGCTCGTCGATATATTTATGGCTGACTGTCGATTCCGCAAAGCTGGCACCCGATTCATCAATGGTAATAACTGATACTCTACCTCAATCGCTGTCGGGACAACCCGACCGAAACTGATGCAAAAGAGACTGACATTAAATATTGCCGTCATTTTAATATTCTCATCGGCATTGATGGGACAGGAAGTCGTTACAGGCCTTCAGACTAACCGGGAATTATCAGGAAAGATAAAAACCAGGGAAAGATCAAAAGCTGTATCATCAGTACCCGTTAACCTCCCATTCTTTGATGATTTTTCAGGTAAATCAGTCATCCCTTCATCCAGATTGTGGAGCGACGATTATGCCTTTATAAATAATACATACTCTGATAAGCAGCCAACGCTTGGCATAGCGACCCTCGATGCGCTCGATAATTCAGGAAGGCTGTATGAGTCGGCCGGCAACGAAGGATTTGAAGCCGATCACCTTACTTCACAACCGGTTAATCTCAACTTCCCTGCTACCGATAATATATGGCTTAGCTTTTATTACCAGGCCGGAGGACTTGGCGACAGCCCTGAACCTGGCGACAGCCTGACACTGCAGTTTCTCGCCCCCGAGGAAAATAAATGGTATTCGATCTGGAAGACCCCCGGGGCGGCTGACGAAGGTTTCAAGCCTGTCATCATCAGGATACAGGACCCCAGATACCTTAAACAGGGATTTATGTTCAGATTTGTAAACTGGGCAAGCCTTGCCGATTTCGATGATCTTTCGATGGTAGGAAACAGCGACCAGTGGAACATCGATTATGTATATCTCGACAGGAACCGTAATGCGGCCGACACTGCAATAGCCGATGTTGCATTCAGAACTCCTCTCAGGTCGGTTCTGAAAACTCACGAGGCGATGCCCTGGAAACAATTCAAACAGGTTTACCTGCAGGAGATGGGAGCATTTATTCCAATCCATTACCGCAACAATGATAAAATAACAAGGAACGTCACAAGAGACTTCGAAATCAGGGACTTGTTCACGAATATTCTGTCACATTCCTTTTCGGCCGGCGCCACGAATATAGATCCTTACACCAACGTCGATTACAATGCAAACCTTATATATACATTCAATAATTCGAACAACGATTCTGCCCTTTTTAAAATCACATGTTCCCTTAAAACAGATGATTTTGATCCCAAACCGAATGATACAATAACATATTTACAGGTCTTCCTTAATTATTTTGCATATGACGACGGGACTGCCGAAGGCGGCTATGGGATAAACGGACAGGGCTCAAGAAATGCTATGGTGGCATACAGATTCAAATCGTTCATGCAGGATACTGTAAGGGCTTTGAATATATGCTTCAACGACAGCTACCTGAACAGCAACCAGAGGGCATTCGATCTGATGATCTGGGACGACAATGACGGTCTTCCCGGTAATGTTTTGTATGCTGCTGAAAATATGCTGGTTGAGCAGGGTGATGATCTGAACGGCTTCCATACCTTTGTACTACCCGACGGGGTGATGGTGAATGGAATATTTTATGTCGGTTGGCGGCAGAGGACTGAGACTTTCCTAAATGCAGGTTTCGATGTCAACACCCCGAATCGTGGAAGGCAGTTTTACTGGATCAACGGTCTGTGGGCACAGTCGCAGAAAGAAGGAAGTGTAATGATAAGGCCTGTCATGGGTCCACCGCTTAAAACAACATCGTCCGACGATGATCCGGTGCCCGAAAATAAAAGAGTCTTCACCATATGGCCCAATCCGGCAAGGGATTATATAAACATCAGGTCAAACGACATGCTTCTTTCCGGTAACGCCTTCATTTCAGTTATCGATTTGTTTGGAAGGGAAGTCATGAAGGTCCCCTTCTCGGAACGGATTGACATATCCCATCTCCGTCCCGGGATCTATACTGTTGTAGCGGTGACCGGCACAACCCGCACCGGTTATTTCAGGCTTGTCAAAATAAAATAATCCTGTATGGCAGAAGAAGATATAGCCGACCAGCAGGATCTGTATGAACACTACAGGTATATCGTTGATCCGGGCCAGTCGCTTCTAAGGATCGACAAATACCTCAACTCCCGTATAGAAAATGTTTCGAGGACAAGGATCCAGGATGCAGCCAATGCAGGCAACATTCTCGTTAACAATAAGACAGTAAAGCCAAACTACAGGGTTAAACCCGGCGATGTGGTACAGATAGTTCTGCCCGATCCGCCGCGCGAGATTGAGCTCATCCCCGAGGACATTAAAATAAACATAGTATATGAGGATGACGATGTCATTGTCGTTAACAAGGAACCGGGGATGGTTGTGCATCCTGCCTACGGAAATTATACTGGAACTCTTGTCAACGCCCTGATGTGGCATTTCAGGGATCTCCCGCTGTTTCAGACCGGGGAGTCACGTCCCGGACTGGTTCACAGGATCGACAAGAACACATCCGGCATACTTGTGGTAGCCAAGAATGAACTTGCCCTCAACAGATTATCGAAGCAGTTCTACGACCGTACCACCGACAGGAAGTATATAGCAATTGTCTGGGGTGTTCCTGACCCTGCCGAAGGCACAATCACAGGTCATGTTGGCAGAAACCTGAAAGACAGGAAGATAATGCAGGTCTTCCCCGACGGCAGCCAGGGAAAGAATGCTGTCACTCATTACAGGGTTATTGAAGATTTCGGATATGTATCGGTAGTTGAATGCAAGCTCGAGACAGGAAGGACCCACCAGATAAGGGTCCATTTCAGCTTCATAAAGCACCCCTTGTTCAATGACGACGAATATGGCGGTGACCAGATCCTGAAAGGGACAACCTTTGCCAAATACCAGCAATTCGTAAGGAACTGTTTTAAGATACTTCCTCGGCAGGCGCTTCATGCAAAATCGCTTGCATTCGACCATCCTGTAAGTGGAAAAAGATTGTCGTTCGACTCTGAAATTCCTGACGACATGAGGCAGGCAATAGAAAAATGGAGGTTATATACTTCCTCAAGGGAATTGTAACTACCAGCTTCCGCCGGCGCCGCCGCCTCCGAAGCTTCCGCCGCCGAAGCCACCGAAACCTCCGCCGCCGCCACCGCCTCCACCTGAGAATCCTCCCCAGCTTCCCCTGTGACTTCCTGAATTCATCATCGAAAGGATCATCCATAAAGGAAGCCCTTTGCTTCCTATGTTCTTATGATTCGATCCGCCGCTGCTGCGCAGGAACAGGATTATTATGGCTATAATAAGAATGAAAAGAAAAGGGCCGAACCCGCTTATGTCGCCAGGTTTCTGCTTCCCGTACTGGTCGGCTGGAAATTCACCGCTTGCAAGTTTCATCAGTGTGCCTGTTGCATTGTCGAGACCCCGGTAATAATTACCATTCCTGAATTCAGGGAGGATCTCATTGTCGACAATCTGTGCACAGACAATATCCGGCACAACTCCTTCAAGTCCGTATCCGGGAGCAATAAAAACCTCACCCCTTGACGATTCGGATGTCTTTGGTTTGATAAGGATTAATATACCGTTATTAAGACCTTTCTGTCCTATGCCCCAGTTTTCGGCCAGTCTCTGAGAATAATCAGAAATGGCGTAACCATGAAGGTCAGAAACCGTGACCACAGCAATCTGGGTTGATGTCGAATCGTTATATGCAACTAGCTTTTGTTCCAGTGCATCCACTTCGTAAGGCGCCAGCATTCCCGTAAAGTCATTTACAAGGCGCGGAGGATAAGGTTTTTCAGGAAACTCCTGCCCTGCTGCTTTAAAGGAAAATATCAGAAAAAGGAAAGTTATCCTGAATAATGAAAGATATTGTTTTCGCTTCATACTTGCTTTTTATTCAGGAGTATCGAATGAAATCTCATCTGGAAGCTCATTTATGTCGTCTGATTTCCTCGGGAAATGTGTTTTAAGCTGATGTCCGGCAACAAGAATGCCTGCAATTAGTCCTTCAGTGTATTTCTTATCCCTGAAATCGGTTTCGATAGCATCCCTTATATTTTTCCAGAATTCCTCAGGTACTTTTTCATTTATACCGGCATCACCAATTACAGCAAACTTCTTGTTCCTGACAGCAAGGTAAAACAATATCCCATTCCTGTCATTTGTTGTATGCATGCCGATCTTTTTGAATACCCATGCCGCCCTGTCAAGAACGTTTCCCTGAAGCCAGGTGTCGATATGAACCCTTACCTCCCCCGAAGTCTCCCCCTCAGCTTTCTTAATCGCGTCGCGGATTTGGGCCAGCTGATCTTTAGTAAAGAAATTGGAGGCTTTAATAAACATGCCAGGTATGTAATTAAAATTTTACTTCCGGAGCCTTCTCAGCTCCTTCCATCGATTCGAAGTATGGCCTAGCAGTAAAGCCAAACATCCCCGCGATTATATTCTGTGGGAATCTCTTAATATAAACGTTCATCGACTGTGCGGTTTCATTGAATTTCCGTCTTTCAACGGATATCCTGTTTTCAGTTCCTTCAAGCTCGACCTGCAGATCCCTGTAGTTCTGCGTGGCTTTCAGCTCGGGATATTGTTCAACAACGACCATGAGGCGTGAAAGCGCAGAGGAGAGGTCGGACTGTGCCTGCTGGAACTGCTGGAGATTATCTGCAGTCATTTTTGTCGGATCAATGGTAACCTGAGTGGCTTTTGCCCTTGCCTCTATAACCTTTGTAAGGGTTTCCTGCTCAAAACTGGCAGCGCCTTTGACAGTATTTACAAAGTTAGGAATAAGATCAGCTCTCCGCTGATACTGGGTTTCGACATTGCCCCACTGGCTTGTAACACCTTCCTGAAGGGTAACCATTTGGTTATAGGTCCTTGTTCCCCATGAAACAAAACCCAGTATAACTAAAATTATTATTGCCGCAACGATAATCCATATAATGCAACCTTTTTTCATCTTTCACGGTTTTTAGAATTTTACCAAAGGTAAATAATATCTGAAAATATCTAATTTTGGCAAACTAATTTTCTATGAGAACTATTGCTATAGCAGCAGGCGGAGATTCTTCCGAATTTGAGATCTCGGTTAAAAGCGCCAGGGAAGTCGAAAAACTCCTTTCATCCCATTATAAAGTATATATAATAATGATAAGGGGAACAGACTGGTATTGGGAAGATCAGAAAGGGAGATATCACAAAATCGACAAGAACGATTTCTCACTCACGGTCGATGACTTCAGGATAAGATTCGATGCAGTTTTTGTTGCGATCCACGGAACTCCCGGTGAAAACGGACTGCTCCAGGGTTATCTCGACATCATGAAGATACCCTATACAAGCTGCAGCGCTTTCTGTTCGGCTCTTACATTCAACAAACAGGCCTGCAAACTGTATCTCAAGGAGTACGGGATCCCGATGGCAAAGAATATCCTTGTAAAAAGAGGTAATCTTCCGGCTTATTCAGAAATAGCAGAATTAACAGGACTTCCATGTTTCGTAAAGCCCAACGACAGCGGCTCAAGTTTCGGCGTTTCAAAGGTGAAGACAGCCGGCGAACTGCCTGCAGCAATAGAAGCTGCCTTCAAAGAGAGCGATGAGGTGATGATAGAATCGTTCATGAAGGGCCGCGAGGTGGCCTGCGGTGTTGTAAAGGTAAAGGGAAAATCGGTAGTTCTGCCTGTAACCGAGATTATCAGCAGGAATGAATTCTTTGATTATGAAGCCAAATATACTCCGGGGAAATCGGATGAAATAACACCTGCCGATATGCCTGCTGTAATCACTGAGAAGATACAGGAACTCAGCTCTGAAATTTATGATATCCTTGGATGCAAAGGTATTGTAAGGGTCGATTTCATTGTTGTCGACGACAGGCCGTTCTTTCTCGAGATCAATACTGTCCCCGGCATGACTGAGGAGAGTCTGATCCCCAAGCAGGCAAAGGCTGCCGGTATCGACCTTTCTTCGCTCTACTCGATGGTAATCGAGGATCTTTTCAGCAAATAACTATTTCTTTTCCTTTGCCTTTTTAAGGGCTGAAGTTGTAGTATAGTATTTGGTTATCATTCCCGGAACTTCCCATTCAGGCATGTTGCCGTTCTTCAGGTATTCAAGGAATTTAGATGTGACCTGTCCGAAATGCTCCTCATGCGAAACCCTGTATTTTTTGGGAATACTTATCCTGAGGCCCCCGTTTCCAAATGGTTCAGCCTGAAGGCTGTCGTATGGCAGCTGCCCGAGAAACTCGTTAAGGTGAGATGTAAAATCGGGGATTGAACTGCCTTTTATGTTTTCGACATAAAGAGTGGGAAGGTATTTCTCTTCGGCTCCCTGCCTGATCACAAGGTTGCAGGCCGATCCCTTCATCACCGAATAATGAGTATCGCCTCCGCCGGCAGGAGGCATGTAATTCCATGTCACTGATACCTTGGCCCATATGCCCTTCAGCTTGTAAACGAATTCCCCGTTGGAGTAGACATTGAGTTTTCCGTTTTTTACATCCTTCTGAAGGTATGGCGGAAATTCCTCCTGTCCCGTGACACCCTTGAACTGTTCAAGTGTTATGGCGGTAGGCCATCTTTTTGCTGCAGCTATTGCAACATCCGACTGATTCAGTATCTGATCGGGGAAACATTCCCACTGGACGAGGTCGACAAGATGTGTTGTAACATCAACAATGCCTTCGCCCTGCTGTTCCACGTCAAAGAACCATGCCGGACGCTGCAAGGGAGCGCCCGATACAAGTTTCGAGAAATGGTGAACGCTTACTTTTGTCACCGATGGATCCTTCTCAGAGCCTGTCTCCAGCTTTCCAAAAACCGATTCCTCCTGTGAAAGAAGTTTCTGCAGGATGGTGGTTATTTCATAGCGCTCAGTCATGATGTCATAAAGCAATACTCCTTTCTCTCCTGCTTTATTAAAAGCAGCTTCGAGTTTTGGAAAATCTTCGGGTGAGATTATCATAGGCTTATCTGAAAGGACATTGATTCCTGCTTCAACAGACCTGGTAATGTATTCTGCCTTTTTCCTGTTGTTGCCCGAAAGTACCACAACATTCCCCGGCTTTTCGGATAACATTTTTTCGAAAAAATCATCGCCCTTGTAAACAATTTCGTTCCACGACGTAGGATCGGTTGCCCTGGTGTTGTACGAATTTATCCGTCCAAGATGCTGCTGAAGATCCGGACCATCAGGTGCATAGACATTTACATCGGGCGATACCTGAGGATACATTGTTTTCTGAACAAGTGCAGCATGAAAATGGCCGGGGTCAACAGTCATCAGCCCGACATTATATTTGTTTTCCATTGTTTCGGGGGTATTTCCTGATTTTGCCTTCCTGTCTCCGCTGGTTCCGCATGATGCCATTATCAATGCGGCGATTAATATTATGGCCAGTCTTTTCATTTTATTATAATTGATTAAATACTTTAACTGTTAATTACACTCTGATTTTAAAACTTTAAGTACTCTAAACTTAAGCTCACTTTAAGTACTGATTACCTGCAAATCCTTTACTGTTCTTATAAAAGCAGAAATATTCTCATCTTTCACATCAGGCGGCATTCCGCCGCCAACCGACAAGACAATACGGCCGGGATCATCTGTTTCCCCGAAGGCCTTCCTGACAGCCAAGTCAACATCTGATGGTGTCCCGAGAGCCATCACATCACGCGGGGGAATATTACCCACAAGAATTACATCCTTACCAGCCAGTTCCCTTATAACTCCCAACGGATGATTATATGAGAAATTGAACATATTAACGTTCATGTCATTCAGATGTCGAGCAGTAATAAGCCCGTCTGCATCATTGTGAAGGAACCTGATGTCAGCGTCGATGACAGAAAAAATTTCCTTCATGTAAGGTACAACAAATTCACCGAATTCATTCTCCCCTACAAAGCCGATCAGATCGTCGAGTACCAGAATACCTTCAATTGATGGGAAACACTCTTTCTGCCACGAGATCCAGTCGCGGATGAAGTTGGTTATCTTTCTTATCAACCGGTGCGAGGCGTCAGGATCAAGCGCCAGGGCAAGCATGAATTCAGTCGTTCCCATCATAAAACTGGCAATGTTCAGAGGTCCTCTCGAAACTGCAAACCTAATTTCATGATCAGCATTTCTTATTGCATCGTGTGTGTGCCTGAGCCTGTTTATCATAAATGGGAGCATGCCGTCGGTCCTTACATCGGGTTGCGGAAGACTGTCCGCCTCTGATATATCCCTTATTATTGCCGAGGCATGCGGAAGACTGGTTGTGCTGAACACCATCCTTGAACCGAATGCTGAAGGTTCGGTACACATCCCGTATTCGGACCAGAACCCGGGCATGAACCAGACATCAGGGAAAGATTTTACGGCTTTGAGGTTTGCCCTGAGCCACAGGTCATCTGATGTATAATAATCGAGAGTTGAAATCCCGAACCATCCCGGCAGCCATGGACTGTCGATAATAAATCCCACAGGAAGACAGCTGCACTGCCTCCCTTCTGACATCCCTTTCAGATCGTTCCAGTGAGAATTATGCATTTTGCGATTTAACCGCGATGATTTATCCGCAATAAAATTCCAAATAAAATATTACAGTGGCAAATTTTTTATCATTTGAATGTTTCCATCCTGTAGGAGTCGATAGGGTCGCATGTACAGACAAGGTTCCTGTCGCCATATCCGTCATCTATCCTTCCCACCGAAGGCCAGAATTTGTTTTCTTCAACCCAACGAAGCGGAAATCCGGCTTTACGGCGGTCATAGGGGTGTTTCCATTCATCTGCTGTTAATACTTTCACAGTATGCGGTGCATTGTGAAGCACATTGTCGTCCCAGTCGGCTTTGCCTTCCTTTATTTCTTCTATCTCGTGCCATATCGATTTCAGGGCGTCGATGAACTTATCGAGTTCCCGGAGCGATTCCGACTCGGTAGGCTCAACCATTAATGTTCCATGAACGGGGAATGAAAGTGTCGGGGCATGGAAGCCATAATCCATGAGCCGCTTTGCAATGTCCGATTCCGATATTCCCGATTCTGTCTTGAAGTTCC
>Ga0116170_10001191_pt1 | contig 26609 bp, 20 predicted proteins | sample AD_JPNHW1_MetaG_FD_89797 | JGI IMG/M metagenome (GOLD analysis project Ga0116170, IMG submission 89797) | Active sludge microbial communities of municipal wastewater-treating anaerobic digesters from Japan - AD_JPNHW1_MetaG | ecosystem: Engineered > Bioreactor > Anaerobic > Digestate | place... | reverse complement strand
CTTGTCCGTTCGGCAGACAAGTAGTCTATTATTTTGATTGATAATTTCGTTGACGATACAGTTCTTACATTGTTTTCGAAAAGAAAAAGTGGAGTTCATATGAAAATCCTGCCCAAAACCATCTCTACTCGAACGGTTCGAGGTGAACCACTACATCAATGACTTCGGGACCTTTTTTTATCAGTTCTTCTTTAACTTTTGCGCTTATGTCGTGACCTTCTCTGACGCTGAGCTCCGGATCTACAAGCACATGGAGATCGACCTGAAGTCCGCTTCCAAGATATCTTGTGCGGCATTTGTGCACATCTTTAACACCTTCCACCTGTTTTGCCAGAAGTTCAATGGTATCGCATACTTTCTGACTTGCACCGGCATCGGTCAGTTCACAGAGTGCCGTCCATGAGATCTTATATGCAGCATGAAGGATGAAAAGGCAGACCAGCATTGCTCCGATATGATCGATAAAACCGTATCCGGGAAGAAGTATCGCCGCAATTATCGCAACAGCGGCAGGGATTGAGCTGAAAGCATCCGACCTGTGATGCCACGCATTAGCTATCATTGCCGATGATTTCACCTTTTTCCCGACTATTGCCGTCCACTGATATAATCCTTCTTTTGTACCTATTGAAAGTACTGCCGCAATAAATGCTATCATTTCCGGAGGCTCATTATCCTTGTCCATCATAGTCGAAACAGCATTCCAGCCTATCATTAATGCGACAACAACAAGAGCAAGCCCGATAAAGACAGTTATTACTGTTTCTATCCTTCTGTGACCATGAGGATGTGTTTCATCAGGAGGAGCGCTCCAGTATGAAGAGCCGATCAGAACAGCTACATCTGTCACACAATCAGAAAGACTGTGAAAAGCATCTGCAACCAGCGCCTGACTGTTTCCAAAAATTCCTGCGGCAAATTTTAACGCAGACAGAGCTATATTAATTATCATACCAATAAAAGTAACTCTTTTAATTTCCCTTTCATTGGCAGATGTCAAACGAGTTTCAGCCGACATTTATCCTCCATAGTTAAATAACTATCAGCGCACAACCTGAATCTTTATTTTTCTCGGTATTTATCTGTTCTTCGTCGTTTGCTTCATCGGAGACTTCATCAATATCAGCAAGGTCATCTGTTGTTTCACTGTCGCTGTCTGCAACTTCAGCAGCACAATCTTTAGACGAGGTCCACGAAGCTGTAAATTGCGGGTCATAAAGCATTCCTGCCGGACCTGTGTTGGTGAACTGAAAATAATATCTGCTTCCCGGCACAAGATTTTTCACTGTCCAGCTGTCTGTTCCCATGATATAAGAATCATAATCCACTTTGAAAGGAACATCATCAACCGTCCATATGACCGGTTTATCTTTTCTGGCAAGAAGTCCGAACCTCGGAACGGTCGAACCTGACATTGACTGACCATCTGTCGCCATTCCTGTTATGGTGATAGTGTCAATACATTCAGGAACATCATAGTAAAGCTGAATATACATCGGACCTACTTCCATTTGACTTCCTTCAATCTCAACTTTGATTGTATCAGCCGGCATTCCCTGATACTGTGATATACCGCCGCTCATTATATACTCAGCTTTGTGCGTGATATTTCTTGCTCTGATTTCATTGAAAAAGCCTCTTTCCTCAAGTATTGCCTGAAAATCATTTTTTAAAGAAGCAAGCGGCGTTTCGTCTACAGTATCAATAAGAACATTCGCCCAGTCCTGAAAATTTGCACTCGATGAAACCACAGATAACAGTGAATTCATAAAGTATTTAACAAATTCATCTTTTGTGTGACCTTTTTCAAGCGTTTTCTGGTACATCGCCCAATGTGCAGAAACCGCAGGCAGTCCGTCATTATGACTTTCGCCGTTAAAATCCTCATTTACCAGATTCCCGTTATCAGCAAGTCTCAGACAGTAGAAATCTCCCGATTTTTCCATGCCGTACTGTGCCCCGAAAGCTCCAGCCACATATTCTCCGAGACAGGAATCACCTGAAATAAGAAAAGAAAAAGTATCAGCGATACCTTCATTCAGACCGAGAGATTCATTGCTGTATCCATATTTATCCATTTCTGCATAAGCACTCAGTTTAGCCGTACTTTCAACAATTCCGTGACCGAATTCATGATAGATAACATCGCCGTCGTAGGCATAATCAGCTCTTGAACCCTGACCGATAAGAATTGTGTCGCCCTTGTACTCAAAATTCTTGAAAAACAGATCCGAAAATGCAGGATCATAAGGACTGTATCCGGCATTATCATAGGCCGCAAGTTTGATCGTGCCGCTTTGTGAGCTTGCCGCCATCTGAAAATTTGTGATCGCTATCATCGGACTGTTCTTAACTCCTGAAACATGAGAATCAAGATATTGAAACTCTTCAATTCCAAGACCCAGAATATAGCTATAAATCTTGGACATGTGATAATAGGCCGATACTTCAGCATATACATCGCTGAAATCTTTACTGAAATCGACACCTTTTGTCCAGTCTTCATAAACAAAACTGCCATTCTCATCTTTATTGGCAAGCTGAGTAGGTGTGCATATCGGTATTGCCTGACCGTAATAATCAGTGGTCTCTCCCATATCAGGACAATTAGTTGAGACAACTTTTCTTCCGCCGGTTTCATCAACAGCTGAAGAAAGCTTACCCGCGGCATCATCTCCGATCCATGGAAGCTCAACTTCAACAGGTTCAGGATTTCTAACAGGATTTGTTTCAAAAACTTTAGCCGTATTTGAAGATTCATTCAACACAAAATTTCCGCCGCCGAGATAACTGCCGGTGTGTGCATCAATATAGTAGAAATTCCCGTCTGCCAGTGAAGCAGGTTTAAATCTGATCCTGTAAGCCAGACGGTATCTGTCTCCTGAATATAAAATTACGAGTGTTGAAGCAAAAACAGGATTATCGAGTCTTTTCAAGAATTTATTACTGATTTTCGAAGCAACGGCCAGTGCTGTGAATTTCGGAACAGTATCAATTTTTATGTCTGAAACAGTGTTTATCACTTTGTAAATCACACCGTTCTTTTCTTTGATGACAGAATATTTTCCGATAACCGGAATACCTTTGTACTTCCATTCTATTCTGTGGATTTTTATATCACCTGCGGCAAAGGACTTAAGAATATGACCGTTCATTCTGGAACTGTCCAGAGCGATCATTCCAGGAAGATCATGAGCAATAAATTCCGACATGTCCTGCAAAGCAGGCACAGGCTTGTTCAGCTTAAAGATCTTTTCTTTTTCAAAACTTTCTGCTGAAAGAGCTGATACAAACACCACGAGAAACACTGTTAAAACAAAACTTTTCATAAAAACCCCCGTTTATGATTAATTCATCTGATCGACAAAACTAAATAAACACATCACTAAATTTAGTGAGCAACTTGCGTACCTTATTTTTTTATAGCGTTATTTCAAGCATATACATATAATGCCTTTGATTTTACTGACTGTTTCGAGAGTTGATATGCTGGTCGTTTTTCTTGGAAATCCCGGAAATGAATATAAAAAGACTCGGCACAATGCCGGATTTATGCTTGCCGATGCGATGGAGAACTTTTTCAGCCCCAACTGGAGTGAAAAATTCAATGGAAGCTGGACTAAAGCCGAAATAAACGGCGAACTTCATTATTTTCTCAAACCTGGAACTTTCATGAATCTCAGCGGAAAAAGTGTGACTGCGGCAAAAGCATTTTTTAAACTGAATAATGATGCAATCCTTATTGTACACGATGACATTGAATCAGACTTCGGCACGATCTCACTCAAAAACGGCGGCGGACTTGCAGGTCACAACGGACTGAGATCCATATCGAATGCAACAGGAAGCAATGATTTCCCCAGACTCAGGATCGGAGTCGGCAGACCGTCACGAGGCGATGTCTCCTCATTTGTCCTTGGAAAATTCACAGAAGACGAACAGATAGTTCTCCCCATAATCCTCGAAAAAGCAGCAAAAATGCTCACCACATTTTTATCTGAAGAAACCAAACGGTTTGTTAAGGAAAAAGTGGAAATCTGAAAAACAACATAGAATCAAATAAAATCATTTTATACATTCAGCAACCATTTAATTAGATTTTTCCTAGTTATTTCATTTCCTTTTAAATTAATCACCTCTTCTTCACAATCTAACTCAAGGAGATAATTAATTCCATTTTTAAGGATTTCATCTTCTGTCAAAAAGGATTCCATCTCTCTTTTTTTATTTTCTTCTGTAAGTTTTTCTGTTACCTGATATTTGTCAAAATTAGAACCTGATCTGTTTTTTGCAACAAAATCAATCTCTTTTCCTGATTTAAGACCTCCGAAATACACAGTCACATTTCTTCGGCAAAGCTCAAGAAAAACTATATTCTCAAGAAGTTTTGAGTGGTTTCGTGTTGTGTGATCAAAAGAGTTTGTGATTCCTGTGTCAATCGAATAGAATTTCTTGCTTGTTTCAAAAATCCTCCCCTGCTTCCAATCAAAACGGTTCACTTCAAATAATGTGAATGTTTTTATTATTGAATTAACATAAGAAATAACAGTGTCACTATTTATAGCGGCATTCATTTTTTCCAGATAACTTTGCAACTTAGTAAATGAAACAATATTTCCGATATTCAAATTCAGAAAATACAAAATTTTTTCAATAGTGTCAGGACTTTTTATTTTAAATCTTTCAATAATATCATCCAGAATGACTTTGCTTACAATCCCCTGCAAATAAGAATACTTTGCTGACTCATCAGAAACAGAACATATTTCAGGAAGACCACCTGTTGACCTGTATTGATTGAAGTGCCTGTAAATAATTTCTTTTTTACGCAAAAAATCTGTGGCATTTTTAATTTCGACATCAAAATATTTAAGATATTCCTTGAAACTGAAAGGAAGCAACTCAAATTCAATAAATCGTCCCGCAAGATTTGAACCAATTTCAGAAGATAATAGCTCGGAATTAGAACCTGTTAATATTATTTCGATTTCTTCTCCATACATTTCATAAATAGTTCTTATGAATACATCCCAGTTTTTTACATTCTGAATCTCATCAAAAATCAAAAGAAGTTTTGCATCAGTATCTGCGATATCCCTTTTAAATATTTTGAAAACATTATCAAGTGACTCAGGATCATTAAACTCACGGAGCTGATAATGCTCAAAATTCAGATACATAATATTTTCGAGCTTATATACACCTTCATTTACAAGCCGCAATGCAATCTGTTTTGAAAGAAAGGATTTTCCACTGCGTCTGAAACCAGTAATTATTTTAATTGGTTTTGATCCCATTGCACCGAAAATGGAATCTTCGCAATATCGCTTTACACCTTTCGTTTTTATTAAAATCTGCTGCATTTCAACCATTAAAGCTTTCACATTTTCCATTTTTATCACTCTTCAAAATGATAATAGCTTGAATTTTATATCACTACAGGATGATAAAAGCAAGAAACTCAGCTTGAATTGTCGACTTTTTCAAGAAAGTTTTATAAAATTGTTAAGTTTTCTCGATTTTATGAAAATGTCGTGACAGTGTTGTCACAATTGAGTTGGAATTATTACGAAGAGCTATTTCCCAAAAAACTCTTTAATTTTTTCTGCGACCTGTCCGCTTGGGAGGGTGAAGAATTTGACTCCGTCGGGAGCGGCTTTGATGAATTCTCTGCCGTAATATTTTTCTATCATTCTTTTGTCGAGTATGGTGACTGTTCCGACATCATCTTTTGTTCTGATGAGTCTGCCGAAGCCCTGTTTGAATTTGAGGAGTGCATTGGGAAGTGTGTAGACAGCAAATCCGCCCTGCCCTGTGTCAGCTTCAAGTTTGGCGACATATCTTTTAATAAACGGATGGCTCGGGAATCTGAACGGGAGCTTCATTATGACCAGATTGCGCAAAGTTTCTCCTTTCATATCAATACCTTCCCAGAAAGTATCAGTGGCAAGAAGTGTTGCATTTTTATCATCCCGGAAATCCTTCACAATTTTTGAGATGGCATATTTTCCCTGACATATAACATTAAAATCAAGGTCGACGAGGTATTTTGCCGCCTGTTCACGATGCCCGATCGAAGTGAAAAGGACAAGCGCGCCGCCATTTGATGCCTTAACAATCTCCCTTGATGCTCTCACGCTTTCAGTATCGAAAAGTTCTTTGTTATCAACTGGTGAAGGCATATCGGTACAGATAAAAGCCCGGACCTGTGAACTGTAATCAAAACAGCTCGCAAGATTTACATATTTTTTTTCACGATTGGTCAGCACAAGTCCGCTTTCCCTGTTAAAAAACGAAAATCCGTCCTCATTTTTTCCCGTGCTCAGCGTTGCCGAAGTGAGAATGACACATGAAGTCACATCGTAAAGTCTTTTTGCAAGTATTGTCTGAATCTCGATTGGGGTCATTGTGAGCGTAACTATCTGATTTTTATCCTTTTCACCCCAGAAAACTTTCGAAACCGTATCTTTTGAAATGCAGAAATCACTCAAAAATTCTGCATATCCTTTCAGCTTCAGAACAGTTCCTTCTGTGTCGGTGATCAGCGACATAACAAGGTCGTCATTTATTGTCCGCAAAGTTTCCGTGGAAGTGTTCACCGCCTTTATTTTCTTCAAAGCAGGTTCAACTAGACCGGTTATCTCCACAATGGCGGCGACAGCTTTTTCAAGAACATGTAAAATATCATTTCTTATCTTTATATTATCGAGTTCATACAGATCTTCAGAATCTTTTCCGAGCACTTCGATCACTTCAGGAACTATCGAATGAGCGAACATCGGAATGAAAGCAGAAAGACGGTTGACAGCTTTTTCAAAAGACCCGGCAACTTCCTTATCAGCATAATTATCAAGCATTTTTGTGAGCAGCCCCGTCCCTCTTTTTGGAAAATAAAGTCTGTTCAACTGCTTGACAACACTCTGGGTTGAAACGCTTTCGCCAAGAAAACTTATGGCACTTTTAAACAGATTGTGAGCTTCATCTATAACAAGAATGTCAAATTTAGGAAGCAGACCGACCTCTTCTTCACCTTCCATTTTCATTGAAACATCAGCCATGAGAAGATGATGGTTTATCAGAATGAGCGAGGCAAAATTCGCTTTCCGCCTTGCCTTGAAGAAAAAACAGGTGTTAAAATATCTGCATTTGCTCTTTTCACATGTGAATTCCTCGGCACATATTTCAGACCAGACATCGTTCGCCAGTGCATTGTTCATTGATGATTTGGTGCCGTCATTAACTTGATTCATCCAGACATCTATCTCTCGCACAGCTTCCATTCTTGAATCTTCCTTTTCAATGATCTTTGTCTGAAGGCTCTCCATCCTGAAAAGTGAATATTTCCTTTTACACAGATAGTTACTGCGACCTTTTAAAATGGCAACCGTGATATCATTGAAATTCAGTTTATTCAGAAGAAACGGAATATCTTTTTCAAAAAGCTGTTCTTCAAGTGCAATGGTTGAAGTGCTTATAACACCCTTTTTGCCTTTGTTTTTAGATACATAAAGCATCGCAGGAATAAGATATGCAAAGCTTTTACCGGTTCCTGTTCCAGCCTCGGCAACCAGAATATTATTAGAATTCACTGAATCAGTGACTTCGAGTGCCATTTTTATCTGCGGCAGTCTGAATTCATAGCTGGGGAGCGCTTTTTTAAGATTTCCGTTCTCGCCAAGAATAGCAGTCACTTCATCAGGATTTATATTTTCTATTTCATCACTGTCAGGGATTATTCTTTCAACGACCGGAAACACCGTCAGGATGTTGTTATCAACGATGTAAGATCCCACACCTTTTTCCGCAGCACGGGCCGCCACATCAAGATCAGGGATGCTCGGTCTGACATCGCCTCCCGGATGATTATGTATCAGTATTTCTCCGGGCGAAGCTGCTGCGATGACTGCGGGAACCGAAAATGAATTTCCCATCGAAATTCTTCTGAGATCACATATAAGACCGTTATCATTTACAGTTCCGGCCATAACAATTTCATTGCCGTCATTCTGTGAAACAAAATGTCTGGCAAGTTGAATTGCTTCAAATGTAAAGTAAGAGTCTGTTTTGAACGGCATTTATAGTAAAAGGAAAAAACCAAAAAAACCACGCATTATCAAAGACATGCGCAGACATATGATCAATTAAAAATCAATTAGCTTAAACGGGACAGAAGATCTTTTCCTGCTTTAAAGAAAGGAAGTCTTTTGTCAATGATCTTTATTGTCTGACCAGTCTTAGGATTTCTTCCTTCGTATGAGCCGTAATGACGGATAACAAAACTTCCGAAACCTCTTATTTCAATTCTGTCTTCCTGAATCATTGCACCAATCATGGCATCAACCATAAGATTTACAAACTGTTCTGAGTTTCTCTTGGAAAGATCACCCTTTTCTGAAAGAACATTAATTAAAGTCGACTTGTTCATCGATTCCTCCTAAATAAAAAAATCCCTTTTCAACCAGCCTGTGAATATTTATCCATTTTTTCTGATAATGCAAGTAAAAAATTCTATCATTTTACGATATTAAACTTATATATAACACCCATATCTGACAAGATAAAAACCGAATTATCTATTGCCGCCATTGCCGATGAAATACCATTGGGAATCATCACCGAATGATACTGTTTTTTCAGATCCTGCGAAAAAAGATAAACGAATCCTTCATCATAACCTATTATCGAACCTTCACCAGTCGTGGAAACAACAGCAAAGCCGCCTGCTTGAAGATAGTTTGAAACATAATTCAACGAGTTAAAAGGCTTCGAAACAAATTTCCCTTCACTGTCAAATTTGAAAATACCGCCTTCTCCGAAACCGGTGACTGTTTCATCAATCTCTTTTACAAGTTGCAGATTTTTCATGTTTTCGAGCTGCTGCACTTTCCCTTCAACTATCATTCCGCCGTACTCGCCTCCTGAAAAGAGGATCGTATCTTTCACGGGAATTATACTGAGAACATCAAAAAACTCTTTCTTCTCAAGCAGACTTGACCTGTTGGAAGTTTTAAATTTATAGTACGGTATTAATTCTGAAGCCGCCTGATCTTTCAGCATGAAGAAAACTATCATTCCGCTTGAAAAACCGAAAACATATTTGTCACCGGATATAAACGGACCGGAAAGTCTGAGAAATGAAACCTCTTCTTCTGAATAATATGTGTAGGAAGTCTTTATCTTTCCGTCAGTTCTATTTAAAACATATATCGCATTATCCTGAAACTGAACAAAAATATTATTGTTGTCAATAAAAGGTCTTGATGCGACGGGCGTTTTCCCCGAACTGCTCCAGACAAGGTTGAGCGATGCATCCAGCATAAAAACTGAATTTGAGACAGCAACAAGAACGCGTCCATCATCAAGAACTTCAGGCTAGAAATAGAACTCGCCGTCAAAAACCAGTGTTTTTTTAAGTTCACCTTTTGAAGAAAACCGATGCAAAGCACCACTTCTTGTTGCAACGAGAATATCTTTACCGAAAACGGTTATTCCACCCTGTTCTCTTTTATTAAGCTGAATCAGATTCTTTTTGACCGGCTGCGCCCATTCCAGCACCAGTTCCGAGGCATAGGAAAATGAGAATGCAGACACCGCAGAAAAAATAAACAGCGATTTAATGATCCTATCTGAGAATTTTGTCATCAGCCTTGAACATCCTGTTTTTTAGGAAGCTCAATCTTTTCAGCTGGAATTTTGTCAATGATCTTTCCAATTATCATACTTTTCGGATATTCGTCCCTGATCCTTTTGAAATATGTTAAAGCTTCGTCTTTCTTTCCAAGTTTTTCAAGACTCACACCAATATAATAAAGAGCATTATCTTTATAAAGCGGTGTTGTTTTGTCAAGCCATTCCTTCCATATACCGATAGCTTTCTCAAAATCGCCCTTATCAAAATAGCAGTATGCTTCTCCTTCATAAGCACCGAAAAGAAGATTCTCTTCAAGCTTTCCTGATGTTCTCACATTTTTAAAAGACTCTATAGCCTTGTCACATTGATTTTTCGCATAATAAGCTTTTCCGACATACATCATTGCGGAAACAGCATTGGTTGAACCCTTCTGATCTTCAATTATTGAATTAAAAAGAGAGATCGCTTTATCATATTTTTCTGTTTCGGTCTTGAATTCAGAGCTTTCGCCGGTCTCGCTTTCAAAAACTTCAACAGCGGCAGCGTAAGAAGCAGATTTTTCGTCTGAATTAGCCTTCACTCTGGAGGAGATAAACATCCCTAAAAATACAATTGACAAAACTAAAGCTACTGTTCCCAGTATAAAATAAGGATGAGACATAAGTCTATCAACCATTTTCTTACCCTGCTCCTGAAAAGCATCCTGTTCAGCAAGGCTTTTTGTTTCTTCCTCTTTTCTCTTTTTTGCTTTTCTTGCTCCCCTGAGCTTTAAATATGCCATATTTCCCTCCAAAAAGGATCATACAAAATAAATCACCCGAGTTTATAATTAAACAGTATGGAAAAGTCAACTTTAAGATAGCAAGCTGTACCTGACATCAGAACCAGTCTTTTTTCTTAAAAAAGAAAACCGTTACCGCCGCAATTATCAGAGAAAGGATAACCAGAATAAAGAATATCTCATCCGATTCCTGTAACGGCAGCTTAATATTCATTCCGTAAACAGATGAAAAAAGCAACGGAATTGTCAATACGATCGTTATTATAGTCAGCAGTTTCATTATATTGCTCAGCTTGTTTGAAATGATGGAACTGAATGCGTTCATCATCTCGCTTACAATGTTGTTGTAAATCGATGCCATCTCAATTCCCTGACGGCTTTCAATCATTATATCATCAAGCAGATCGTCATTTTTGTCATTGACCGGGACTATGCCTGTCTTTTTCAATCTTGCAGTCATGAATTCATTTGATTTCATTGAAGTTGCAAAATAGACCAAACTCTTTTCAAGATTGAACAGTTTTATAAGATCTTCATTCCTGCTTGTATCCTGTATTTTTTTCTGAACTATGTTGATTACATTGCTGATCTGCTTGAGATAGTGGAGGAAAAGTTGAGTCGTATCAAAAAGCATTCCCAGAATAAAGGCATCTTTTTCAAGACCCGAAATTCCATTCTTCGACATTTTCTCGATCAGCTTTCTGACAACAACAACCTCTCTGCTGCAGACTGTGACGATTGTGTTTCCGGAAAAAATTATGCCGAGAGGAATAGTACCGTAAACATTGTCATTGCTTGTTTCATCAAAATAGGGAACTCTGACGATAATCAGTTTGTTGCTGTCGTCGTCTTCTATTCTTGCCCTTTCATCCGAATCCAGAGCATAATCAAAAAAATCGGGAGAAATGTTCAGCTGCTTACATACGAGATCTATTTCCTCCTGATCAGGATCGACAACATTTACAAATCCGCCCGGTTCAAGAGTATTTATCTGTTTGAACTTTTTATTTACAGGTTTGTAAACCCTTATACCTTCATGAATAGTACCGTCACTGTCTCTTATAATCCCTGGAATATGAGCAAACTGCTGTTCCTGCTTTAACTGCTCCTCACTGTCTACTTCACTGATGAGCTTTTTGATTTTTGCCTTTTCTTCTTCAGAAAAAGTCGACAGGATCTGACTGTGCATTGAATCAGGCAGCTCATACAGAAGTTCCGCCAGCTCTCTGCTTGAAAGCTCTTTCGTAAGCAGATTCTTAACATCATCTTCAAATGCGGCGTAGACTTCAGCAGCGATCTCTTCATCAATAAAAGAAAATATTTTTACAATTTCGTTTATTTTAAGTGCTTCAAGAAAGTTTGCAACAACATGCGGCGGGTTGGATTCGACAAAAAGCTTTATTTCATCATAAAGCCCGTCATGCAGCATCTCCCTGATTTCATTCAGCAAAAGCGTATTTTTCATCGACACCACCTTTTGAACTTTAAAACTGTGCAATAATACTTTCATCACTTTTTTTTTGCAAGGAAAAGATTAACTCAAAAATGAGAAAAATTGACTCTGTTTTCATTGTCCATAAAATTCATTTTATGAACGATAAGAAAGAAAGAAAAACAATGGATCAGCTTTCAATGCTTGTTGATACGAGCAATTTAAATGAAGTGGAAAAAATCGTATCCGAACTCCTCCAGTTTCTTCAAATGAAACATGAACTTGCTGACAGATTTAAAACGCTTCTCTATGACATCAGGGATCTTTATGAAGGCAGATTCCCGGGATATCGTGCCTGTGACACTGAATATCATGATTTCAGACATATTATGGATGTGCTGATAGCATCACTTCGACTGACTGATGCTGTCAAACTGAGTGATGAATTTATTTCCGATAACGGCGTTTTTGTCCTTGGAGCGGCCGCTCTGTTCCATGACACAGGATATATCCCTGAGATAACCGACTCTGTCGAATGCGGTGCGGAATACACGGCCTGTCATGTTGAAAGAAGCATCGAGTTTGTGAAAAAATATATGAAATCAAAAGGTTATCCTAAATTGATGACAGCTCAGATAAGTCAGGTCATACTTTCGACAGAACTTAAAGTGGACCTTCAGAGAGTTGATTTTGTAAACGAGGAAACCAGACGGCTTGCACTTATTCTCGGAGCAGGCGACCTTCTCGGGCAGATGGCAGACAGAATATATCTTGAGAAACTTCTTTTTCTTTACCGCGAATTCAAGGCCGGCAAGATCCCCGGTTTTGATTCAGAAGAACAGATGCTCAGAAAAACGGTGGATTTTTATAAAACAATGGAACGGCGGCTTGAAAAAGATCTTGAAGGAATTGACAGGCTCATGATTATTCATTTCAGAGAAAGACACAACATTAACAGCAATCTGTATCACACAGGAATGCTGCACAATATCAACTACTTGAACTATATTCTTGAAAATCATTCCGGAGCACACAGAGATTATCTGCGAAGAGACGGACTCGTTTCAAAACTTATCTGATCAACCCATTCCTTTTTTTGAAGGCGGCTTCAAAAGATATTCGTGGTTCGGTGAATACATTGCCCTGAAAACATTCATTCTCGACTTTGGATAATGCCTGCGAACTGTTTCAAGGATTTCTTTGACAAATAATCTTTCTGAAGGGCACTGTAATGGACAGCCGGAATGAAATGTTCGCAGACCCGTCTTCTCAGCTTCTGATATAATCATCTGTTCATCAATATATAGCATCGGTCTGATAATACGGTATTTTCCATCAAAAAAAGAGTTGTGCGGCTTCATTGCGCCGAGCGTTCCGCTGTAGAAAATGTTTAGCATCAAAGTCTGCATAAAATCATCCTTGTGGTGACCGAAAGCAACAACATTCGCTCCGACAGAATCGGCATGTCTGAATATTGCAAGCCGTCTGTTCCTTGAGCATAGATAACAGACATTCTTTTTTTCTCTTTTAAAAGTTTCCTGTATCGGTTCATCAACAACATGAAATTTTACACCGAGATTCTCAGAGTAACCTTTTAAATATTCTACCTTTTCATCATCACCATCATATCCCATCTTCACAAAAACCGAAGAAAGCGTGAAATCATTTGTTGTCACTATTTTTTTGCGGGCAAGAAGTCTTAAAAGTATAGAAGAATCCTTTCCTCCAGACAACCCGGCAATAACATGATCACCCGGTTTTATCATATCATAATCCAGAATGGCATTTTCAAGTCTTTTGTGCATATTCAGAAAATGCTTTGTTTCTTTAATCTTAATATTTTCCATTTTCACCCCGTAAAAAACCGTTTTCAGTCTATGAACTGATGTGTAAGAAATCAACAAAATAATTAAAGTGCCACTGATTCGATTAACATTGATTTAATACCCGTTTTTTGGTAAATTCTGTCGGTTTGCGAGGTTTATTACAAGAAGCTGGAGGTATATATGAAACGCCGTTTTATTGTTTTTTTCATCACTTTAATTCTGGCATGGTCCTGCTCAACGAAAGAAGCTTATGTTAAAAGTGAGCAGAGCAGACAGAAGGAAGCGGGAGTGGAAACAACGGCTAGTGAACCTGATAAGAACGAAATCAAAGATGTTGGTATCCACGGATTAGCCAATGGAGACAAGTATATAGGCGGATTCCGTAAAAACAAGAAAGCTGGCGAAGGCGAATACATTTATGCAAACGGAGATCGATATAAAGGCAGTTTTGATAACGGAACTTTCAACGGTTTCGGCGAATTTACAGCTAAAGATGGAACAAAATATATCGGTGAATTCAAAGACAACATGAGAAACGGTCAGGGAACACTGACAACACCTGCCGGAGACAGTTATGAAGGTGAATTCAAAGATGATGTTATTCATGGAAAAGGTATTTACAGATTTAAAGATGAAAAAGAATATCATGGAGAATATATCAACGGTCTCAGGAATGGAAAAGGAAAAATGTTTTTTCCCAGCGGTGCTGAGTATGAAGGAGACTTCCTTAAAGATAAAAGAACCGGTATCGGAAAAATGAAATATGAGAACGGCGATATTTATGAGGGCGATTTCTTAGATGGAAAAAGACAAGGAACGGGTGTACTTAAAAAGAAGAACGGCGAAATATATGAGGGAGCTTTCCTTGCCAACACAATGCATGGGAAAGGAAAGATGGTTTACCCGAACGGTAATGAATATTCCGGCGGATTCAGAATGGGAAAAGTTACCGGTGACGGCATTTTAAAGAAGAAATCTGGAGAAACATTCCAAGGCGGATTTCTTGACGGTAAATATCACGGAATCGGAAAACTGACGCTGAAGGATGGAACCGTTAAATACGGCGTATGGTCTGAAGACAGATTCATCAGGAAACTGGCTGAATCTGAGATCAATGAAAAATTTAATGCCGCTCTGGAAGATGAAGAAAATATAAACGGAACAGAAAACAAAACCGAAACAGAGCCTGAAAACACCACTGATGGAAACATGGAAACCGATCCTGAACCACTTCCCTAAAACTCAAAAAGAGGTACCATGAAAAAACTTATTTTATTCGCACTTTTATTTACATTGCTTACATATTCATCATGTGCGACATCTTCTGCAGGAAAAGAAACTGTCCAGCCTGTAAAGAAAAAGAACTTGAATCTGGTTCTTAAATACGCTACGACAGGAAATGAAGTCGAAACAGTTCAACAGGCCGCATACGGTCAAAACCCCGACCTTAAGAATATTGAAGCAGATCTTCAGAAAGGGCTTGAAAAATATCCCGGCAATGCTGCACTTCATGAGATAGCAGCTTTGATATCACTTCTGGAATCAGACTCAGATTCAGTATTTGACCATTTATTGCAAGCATCATTTGATCTTAACAGCCCCGACACACTTCTTTATTTGAGTCTGATCAATTCGATGCAGCTTACCGCGGACGAAAAGACCGTTTTTATCAAAGCTCTGGAAACTATCAGTTCTGAGCATAAAAACGAGCAGGTCATCCAGTTTGCAAGGAACATATTATCAGGATTGTATCTTATGAATGATGATCCTGAAAAAGCACGATTTGAAGCTGACAGCAACAGATATATCCGCAAATGGATGGTTATAGGCTCGTTTGACAACGATAACGGCAAAGGGTTCTATGAAGAGTTTCCTCCGGAAAAAGAATTGGATTTTGCAAAAAAATACAAGGGAAAAGTAGTAGATGTAGGCTGGCGTAGAATATATTCAAAAGAAAACCGTGGAAGTATTCCTCTGGGAAGTCTTTTCTCACCATCAAGCGATGCACTGGCATATCTGAGTACAACAATATTCGCTCCTTCTGACAAAGAAATAATGCTTAACATTTCAACAGGTGACAGTTTAAAGGTCTGGCTTAACGGAAAAAATATATTTTCTGATGAGAACATCGAATATTACGGCATTGACAATGTTATCATAAAAACGAAACTGCTTAAAGGCGAAAATGTCATAGTTCTGAAATCATGCCAGAAATCAGGCACATGGAATGTTTCTGCAAGGATCACAGATGTATCTGGAAAAGTCCCGACTGACCTTGTCAGTAAATATAAGGCACTGAACAGTAATAACGGCAATGATATTAATGCTTCTGTAATTATGCCTGTTGAACAGGAAGCACCATTGTCCATCAATTTCAGGGAAGGACTTATCAAATTCCTTATTTTAAGAGAAAAGGGGTACGAAAAATATTCCAGAAATTATATCCAGACCATATTCAACAAAAATCCGACCAACATGTTTGCAATGTTTTTTATGGCAGGTTCTCTTGAAGTATCCAAAGAAGAAGGAAAATATATAGATCTCTTGAAAACAGCAATAGAAAAATATCCTGATCTTGGAATGTTCTATATCCTCAGAGGAGATTTCTTTTCCAGAAAAGATCAGAAGGAAAATGCCGAAGAAGATCTCAAAAAGGCGCTCGAATTAAATCCCGGATCTATCGATGCGTATAAAAGTCTTTCCGGACTATATCAAAGCAAAGGCTGGCTTGAGGATTCAAGAAGGACTATTGAGACAGCACTAAAAAAGAACCCTTCCAGCTTTTCTCTGCTACTTAACATGGCGTCGATTATGAATAAATTGGGATATAGAGAGGATAGTGAAAAATATTATAGAAAAGCACTCAAGCTTTCCCCGGGAAATTCTTTTGTTCATGATGAACTTTATAACATTGCACAACTGAAACAGGATTACCGTTCAGCCATCTATTTTGCAGAAAAAAGCTTGCGGCTTTACCCATACATGACCAAAGGTTATTTTCAGCTTTTTGATATCTACAAGTCACAAAAAGACTTTGCGAATGCAAGGGTACAGCTAAATAAGATAAAAAAATTCATGCCTGAAAACTCATCGGTCTACAGCAAATCAGGAGATTTGTATTATGAATCAGGGGACAATACCGCCGCATTGAAGGAATGGGAAAAGGCTCATGAACTTGACCCTCACAACAGTTATGTTTCTGAAAGGATATCTTTTGTTAAAGTTGAAGAAAAAGACTTTGCCGAAAGTCTTGTCCCCGATGAGAACATGATAATGGATATGATAAAACGGTCCGGATCAATAACACCTGACGACGGAGCCGAAACTCTTCTTGTCTATGACCATGCAATATGCAAGATCAACAGCGACGGAAGCAGCAAATGGTTTGTGACTGAAGTCAACAAAGCTCTCAACGATGCAGGAAGAGATTCAATGATAAGTTCTTTTCTTCCTTATGACGGAAGAAAAAAGATACTTAAAGCTTATGCAGTTTCTTCTGACATGAAAAAAACCGAAGCCAGTTCAGTATCAGCATATGAAATAAAGTTCAGGCAGCTTAACAAAGGCGATTATACTGTCGTCCAGTATGTTCATTACAAACCGGCACCTGTGTTTCTGGAAAATTATTTTGTTGAGAACTGGTATGTGCAAAGTCCGATGCGGCATGTTTTTTATTCTGAATGGAATCTTCTTTATCCCAAAGATAAGAAAATCAGTATTGATATCATCGGAAACAGAATTCGTCAGGTCGTTGATACTTCAGGAGAGTTTATCAGTCATAAATTTATTGCTGAAAACATAGAACCTATCAATTATGAACCTAACTCACCACCAATAGAAAATTTTCTGGAAACAGTTACCGTAAGCACTTCTGACAACTGGGATTTGTATGTAAACTGGGAAAAAGCGCTTCTGAAAGATGCCTTTGCTACCGGCAGAGAAGTCAAAGAAAAAGCTGAGAAATTAACAAAAGATGAAACAACAACGCTTGGAAAGATCAATAAAATATTCTCTTTTGTCGCTCAGGAAATACGATATCAGCAGGAATATGAAAATACAATTGCCGGAGTAAAACCGCATACAGCTGCACAGACTCTTGAAAGAGGATACGGCGACTGTAAAGATAAAGCCGTGCTTTTCATCCAGCTTGCGAAAGAGATATCTTTAAATGTCGATTATGTGATACTCCGCACAAAAGATGCCGGAAGATTCCAGAAAAAAATACCTAATCAGCAGTTCAACCACGCAATCGTCTATATTCCGAAACAGGATGGCATTCAGGAAGGATTCTTTATGGATCCTACAGTGGACCTCCTTGAAATAGGCAGTCTGCGACAGGATGATCAAGGAGCAACAGCACTGAAACTTGTTCCTGAAACCGGAAAATACGAATTCATGGAAATACCTTATCAGTCACCTGATTTTAACTATCAGAGACATGAGAGGACTTATTCTTTCTCTGAGAACGGCAAACTTACTGTAAATGATTTCATAACAATGAAAGGAGGAATTTCTTCATCTTTCAGACAGGTTTTAAGAACCAAAGATACTGGAAATAAAATGTTCCAGAGAATTGCGAACACACTTTTTAAAGGCGGGGTTCTTGAAAAATATGATCACTCTGATATTGAGGATATTTCAAAACCGTTCACAATAAATTATTCTGCTGATGTAACAAACCTGGTCTCGCAGACTGATAACAAAATCATTATTTCACTGCCTGAACAGATAGTAAACTCGTCAATAATCTCCATGGAAAAAAGGCTTCTTCCTCTCTGGACAGGAGTGCCGAGCAATTATGAGATAAATGTAAAATTCAAGATCCCGGAAGGAACAAAGATTGATTCCGCTCCAAGTTCATTTGAAATTAAGACCGGGTGTATGCTGATTTCAAGACAGGTCGGTATCACAAGCAGCGAAGTGGAAATAAAATCAGTTTTCACAAACAGCTGCATAGAAATCTCAACTTCAGACTATGCGGAGTTCCGCAAAAACATTCTGGAAGTTGTAAAAAAACAGAACGAATATCTGGTTTTTATAAAAAAATAGCGGGGTGCTGGTGGAAAGAAAGTTTCTATTGATCCTGATTTTCGTCTTTTTATCATCATACATTTCCGCTCAGGAAGAAAAGAAAAAAGATAACGATATCGGATGGGTTGTTTTTCCTGTAGTTTTCTATTCTTCAGACACAAGTGCAGGATTTGGAGGAAGTGCTGTTTTATACAAAGATGTTTTCAAAGACGAATACATAAATAAATCACAGTCATTTGCTATTGTTGCATTTTATACACTCAGAAATCAGCTTTTAAATGCCAATGTCGGCAATATTTACTGGGATAACGCAAACTGGCACTGGGGCAGCAAGCTTGTATTTTCCAAGTATCCAACAGATTTTTATGGAATCGGAAATCATACGAATTTCAAGCATGGGGAAATATTTGAGCCTTTCACTTTTGAATTTGAGAACTCTTTTGATTACAGACTCTGGCGTTCGCTTTATGGAGGAATTCTTCTGACACAGGGATATTACAAACTTATTGAGTCCAGAAATAACGGACTTGCACAGGAATATTTTCAAAATAAAAAGGACGAAGGTTTTATTTCAGGGTTTGGAATAAAATTAAATTATGACAGCAAAAATGATCCTTTTTTCCCGACAAACGGAATTGAAGGAGAAATTTCATATCAATATTTCCCATGGTGGATCGGAAGTGAATATAATTTTTCAAGATTTCAATTCGATTTTAGAGGATATATTCCATCATTTTTTAAAAGCGTGGTGGCTCTGCAAGCTGTTTTTGATTCAGTTCAGGGAAATGCCCCTCTTTCTTTTTTACCATCACTAGGCAGCAAAGACCTTTTAAGAGGTTACGCCGGTGGAAGATTCAGGGATAATATATTTATTGCCAGCCAGATAGAATGGAGAATTCCAATCTGGTGGAGACTTGGAGCAGTTCTTTTTTTTGGTGTCGGCAAAGTACAACACGAAATGATGGAATTCTTTTTTAAAGATATAAAATATGCCGGCGGATTTGGAGTCCGGTTTCAATTAAGTAAAGATAAAAAAATAAATTTCCGGTTCGACATGGGTTTTACGCCTGAAGGATACAATTTTTATTTCAATGTTCTGGAAGCTTTTTAAAGAATTTACTTACTGAATGGGTCTGGTGGTGGTGGTGGTGGTGGATCAGGATCTATCGGCGGTGATGGAGGCGGCTCCTGAAAATTCGAACCGCTTTCGACATTGTACTGAGATTGAGCCGTCATATAAACGGGAATCACAAATAAAGCAAAAACAGCAGAAACAAAAATAATCTTTTTCATTATCCGAACTCCAAACAATCCGGCGTTCATGTTAACTCTTTTCAGAAATTAAGTCAACAACATTAACAAGTCTAAAAAAACATTTTTAAAAAGAAGAAGCCTGTCACTGCCGAAACATAAGCGATCGTTATCATGCCTATATATTGAACTGAAGGCCAGAACCATGAGTTAGTTTCAAATCTTACTGCTGCAAAGGTTGCAACACATGGAGCGGAGAGCAGAATGAAAAGAATTACTGCAACAGCTGTCGGCAGAGAGTAATCCTCCTTGAATTTTCTCTGAAGAACTTCAGAATCATCATCATTATGGCTAACAGCATTAAGAATTGACATTTGTGACACAAAAAGCTCTTTTGCGGCAAGACTTGCAATAAAAGAACTAGCAATTTTCCAGTCAGCTCCAAAAATCTTAAAAATAGGCTCGACAAAATGACCGGTACGACCGGCAAATGAATTTTCCGCCTGCATTTGAGCAATTTTGTTATTTGGCAGCCCATTATAATCATCTGTATTGATCTTGGGATATGTATTCAAAAACCAGAGTATCATACTTGCAAAAAGAATTATCGTCCCCGCCTTTTCAAGAAAGTGTCTGCCACGCTCCCATGTCAGCTTAAGGATAGTTCGAAATGAAGGTCTGGAATATGAAGGAAGTTCAATTATCAGCGGATTCTCCTCACCTTTGAAAATGGTGAGTCTCATTATTTTGGCTGAAACAGCAGCAAACAGCACTCCTGTCGAGTATATCATCAGAAGCGCAAGTGCTTGAAATTTAAATGGAATAAACGCCGAAATTATAAGAAGATATACCGGAAGTCTGGCTCCGCAACTCATAAAAGGAATTACCATTATTGTCGCAAGCCTTTCATATTTGTTTTCAACTATTCTTGCTCCCATAATTGCAGGGACGGTACATCCAAACCCCAATACCATCGGCATAAAACTCTTTCCGCTCAGGCCTATCTTTCCCATCCATTTATCCATAATTACCGCTACCCTTGACATATAGCCGGAATCTTCAAGAACAGATATGGCCATGAAAATAAGAAAAATATAGGGGGCAAATATGAGAATTCCACCGACACCGCCTATGATCCCGTTTACAATAAGATCTTTCAGAAATGAATCTGAACCATCAGCCCACATTGATCCGGTAAAAATTCCAAATTTTTCGAATATTTTTGTAAGCAGCCATTCCATTGGCTTTCCCACCGTGAACACGAGCTGAAATATCAAAAATAAGGTCATCAAAAAGATCGGCAGTGAAAAACGATCGTGCAGAAGGACTTTGTCAATCTTTGAAGAAAGATTTTCCGTTGTCACGCTACTTCTGGAGCATGTTTTTCTTATAATATTCTTTATAAGGGAATACCTTTCCTGTACCATTATCATTGAATGGATCTTGTGGCCTGAAACAGCACTGATTTCAGATATTAAACTGTCAATCTTATCCAGAGTACAGCTATCAAGAGATTCACGCTCAGAAGCACTTCCTTCAACGAATCTTATCGCAATCCAGTCTTTTGCAAATTCTGAATGATTTTTAGAAAGTATGCCTTTAATTTTACTTATATATTTTCTTACTGTTTCAGAATATGGAACCGTCGTAAGATCCGGTTTGTTCTCAAACACTTCAACACATTTTTCAAAAAGCAGCTCTTTTACTCCCTTGTTTCTTGCAACTCCCTCAACAACTGGTGTTTCGACCTCACGCTCCAAAAGTATTGCCGAAACATCAAGCCCCGATCTATTAGCAGAATCGATCATATTCAGAAATATTATAACCGGCACTCTCATTTCAAGTATCTGGAGTGTAAGATACAGATTCTTTTCAAGATTTGAAGCATCTACAATATTAACAATAATATCCGGTGATTCTTCAGCAATAAATCTTCTCGATACGATCTCCTCAGGCGAAAAAGCATTCATCGAATATATTCCCGGCAGATCAACTATATTCATTCTATAATCGGCATAATCCACACAGCCTTCTTTTCTTTCAACTGTAACACCAGGGTAATTTCCGACATGCTGATCACTGTCAGTAAGAACATTAAAAAGAGTGCTTTTGCCGACATTGGGATTACCGACTATTGCGATTTTAATGCTTTTCATAGATCAATCTTTCCTATCAATATCTTTTCAGCCATAGACCTTCCGATGGCAAATTTACTTCCATTAATCTCTATTATTACAGGACCGCCTACATTATTTTTAATTAAATTAAACTCAGTTCCTTCACATATACCCATAGAAGCAAGTCTATTAAAAAGACGGATTCCGGCATTGATAGACTTTATCACCTGCCTTTCACCACTTTTCAAATCAGAAAGGAACACCGAACATCTCCAGAATAGTTACCCTGCGAGAATATAGTTAGCAATAGCTAATCTGTCAAGATGAAATTATTAGATTTTTCGACTAAACCAGACAACCCGTCCTATACAACTAATAGAACTGTCAAGGAGGATAGACCCGTAAACAAGGTTTTGGTTATCGTTTACAAGATGCTTTTCAGGAATCAGCACCAGCCTTTTTATAAATTTTTTATCTTCTCTTTTAAACAGATACATTCCTTCCTTTTCTGTATTATCATCCGACATATCTATCAAAACAATATCTCCTTTATCAATAGTAGGACTCATATTATTGGTTCTTGCTTCATATATAATCAACTTATCGCTTTGAGTTTTCAATTTTTCTTCAATAAGATATTTGGGCATCGGGTAATTGTACTCTTGACTATTCTCTGCAACATAAATGGACTTTATATAGACACAGTTGTTCTTTTCTAAAAAAATTTCACCTGTACCTCCGGCAAGCCACTGAGAGTTTACATTGTATTTATTCAACAATGTAAATATAACGCTGGCATTTGCCTGTTTTATACCTGACTCTACTCCGCATAAATAAGCAGATGATATTTTCATTTGCGAAGCCATTTCCTTCTGCTTTAATTTCAAAAGAATCCTTACCTCTTTTACTCGTTTTCCAGTACCCATTTCCTTCTCCAAAAATCAAATTGTTGAAATAAAATTAACTATGGAAAATTAAAGTGTTTTTAATGATCATTTTTAGAGCAAAATAACACCGGTCAATTAAGAAATCAAGGTATTCTTAAATTTTTTAATACGCTATCTAATATAAAAAGGTGCGATGAGTGGATTTTAGTCGATATTGACCGGATCAGGATTGAAAATTGTCGCAGCATTGTCAACAACATAAGCACAATTGCTTCCATCCGGGATTTTAAACTGCTCGAAAAAATTAGCAGAACCTGTAAACTCATCAGAAGTTGCTTTCAATTGATTTTCAGCACCCATTTCCAGCGAAGCACTTGAAGCTTGTAAAACTTCCTGTTCATCTGTCCAGATTATATCGCCACCAGAGGTCTGTCCATCCGCAGCAAACCACCCGTTCTCAAATTTCGAAGATGATTTTTCAACAATATGCACATATCCTGACATTGTTCCGGCTGTTTTTACATACAATCCTGGAATTCCGTCTTTGTCCCAGTCCTGTACACAAGAATCAGTGCTTTTGCCGGGTAATGTATAACCACCAGGATTTGTACCATAACAATTCGGATCTATTGATCGTATCTCCCATGAAACATCCTGCGTAAACCCATATGTACCATCACCATTGTCAACAAGTGTTGATTCCTTAGGAAGTAGCGGAAGCGCATCAGCAAAACTCTGAGGCATCTGCATTTCAAGAAGATAACTTTTCGTATTGTCTATTTTTATGTTGCATATCTTAGCTTTTATGTGAATCAGATTTCCATCCTGTTCCTGAACGATATAAAAATAAGTTCTTGTCCATGCTTCTGCCATATTAATGGTTGCAACTTTTGAAGATGCCGTAAACCACATTTTCTGTGCATAATCACCGCATACTTCAGGATAATTTCCAGGATCACAGGTACATTTTGCAGAATCAACCCAGATTCCGTCAGTACAATTCTGATATAATTTACCTTTCCCGGTCGAACCGCAGACAGTGGAACCTATTCTTGAATCACCTTCTGTTGTACATGTTTGGGTAATTATTCCATCATCATCAGTCGTCTGAATATCGTCAACTTCATCTGGATTTTCGTTGTCTGTTTCTTCTGTCACTTCATTGTCCTGAGCTTCGGTGTCATCAACTGTTTCATCATTTAAAGTTTCATTATCAGTTTCTTGATTCTCATCAACATTAACATTGTCGTCATTCTCAACCGTTTTTCCGTTATCTCCGCAGGAAACGAAGATCATCATCGAAAAAGCTGCAATCACCGCAAATAGTTTTTTCATAATTTGCTCCCTTTAAAAAGAATTATATCAAAAAAATAAACTGAACCATAAACCACCTGAATAAATCTGTCCAGAACTTGTATATCCGGGATAACCGGGATTATTTGTCTGGAATCCTTCAGACTCCGCCATAGTTTCACCGTCACAATTTTCATCAGGATTGAATTCATCACAAACAGAATCTGGAAATTCATCAACAACCTTCCCGTCCTTACCCAGAGAATTTGCAACACCTTCATCTTTAACAGTCTTGCGCTCTATCATTATCTGAGCCTGAAAATTGAGACCTGTTTCAAGCTTAACATCTTTTATGTTCCAAGTGTAGCTGAATCCTGCACCTAAACTTATCTTATTATTATCAACATAATTCGTTCTTCCGGTCTGATCTGGAACCGGTGTCATATAATAACCGAGATCTATGCCGGTTTTTATTGCTTTATACTCAAATGATGTGCCTAAAACAAATTCCCATGAATCAGTCCACTTCATCGCATCGACAGTTTCATATTTCCAACCGCCCCGACTTAAAACATTGCCGTCATCGTCTGTAGTTACAATGCTTCTATCCCAGTAAATGTTATCTTCCGGGTGCTCATTATATCTATTAATATATTTAGACCATTGTCTCCATATTGCAGTAAAACCGAGACTCCATTTCAAATCAGGAGCTATCTTCCAGTCTACCAGCGCAATCGAAGGAGCAAGCTGAAGAGGTTTGTAGCTATATGCCGATTCAAGGTTGTTTGTATTTATTTCCGCCTCTTTTTCCCTGTCTATATACCAGAATGTTATTTTGTTCTTCACATTAATATCCGTTTTTGTCGGAAGATGCGCTGTGAAACCAATCTGAATAGGACCCCATGGTTTAATAATAAGTCCAAAATGAGGCATAAACTTTGTTTTTATTGTCGTATCAGCATGAATCTTGTTCTCGTTCTTTCCTGCATCAGGAGTAAAAACAGTTGAATTTATTACAGCTTCCGCTGTCGCCGTGACACCAACTCCTGCATAAATCCATTTATACCCGCCGGAAAGTGCAAGTGATAAATTAAAAGAACTCATTCTGTCATCATATAGCTCATAATGCAGTGAGTTTGAAAAATTCGACTCTCTTTCATCAGCAAAAAATGAGTTCTGTTTCATCAGATTTGTTATCGGAATAAGACCGTAAAACCCTAGAGCGATATAATCTTTCCAGACTGGAAATACCAACCCGAGTGCTCCGTACAGCTCTCCGCTTTTTGCCGACTGACTGCCTCTTTCATCAAGGTCGGCGGATGGTCTCGTTTTATAAGGCAAATTGGTTTCAAGCGATTCAAGTCCTTCTTGTGTCGCACCGTATATTCCTGTTCCGTCATCAACATTTCCCACAACATTTGTAGACTTGTCTTTTTTCATAAGCGAAATATCAAGATTTTGATATGCATAAAAGAAATTCAGTGAAAATCTTCTTTGCATCAATGTTAATAGTGCAGGATTGAAATAAGTAACTTCGGCTCCCTGTGCAAAAACTCTTGCACTGTAAGGATTGGTCGTTCCGGGAGCACCTATTGTCTCAGACAATGGAGAAGCGTATAATTCCAGACAGAAAACAGCACTCAGAAACAAAAATAGCAACTTTTTCATTATCATTTACCCATTGTAATGTAAATAACCAACTTCTTGAATCTTATTACCAGAAAAACTCACTCCTGTCAAGATGTTAAGTGCTTTTTTTGTACTCAGGTGTCATATGTTTTTTTAAAAATACAAATCATTGATTTTAGTAAAAAAAAGGGAGGCTCGAAAGCCTCCCCCTGAAAAATTATTGATTAATTAAAATCAGTAATGGCTTGCATAATATGCAGCAAACCCGAGATTGTCATAAGCAAAAAGATTTAGCTGATCAAGCGTTGTTTCCATGATAACAAGTCTTGAGAATCCTTCATCTCCGCTTTCCATAGCGGTAACCTCACTCGTCTTCAACTCTCCAGCACTCTGAACAAGCCTGAAAGCAGGGTTGTATTTTGCATATTTTGCAGCAAGGAAAACTCTAAACTGTTCACTTGTAGTAAAACGCTGAGTGTTATCATCTGCCACGACATCCTCAATACAAGATTCAAACTCTAAACCTGCTTCAACTCTTAACTTCTTACAATCCTGCCATTTTTTAAGTCCCCTTGAATCCAGATTATCAAGAGTTGATGTGGCAAGAACAGCTCTATAATAATGGTTCCCATCCTGATTAAGAAACTGAACTTCATTTACATCAGGCTCCGGGTACAAGCTGATTTCATTAACAGGAATCTTGTAAGAAACGAATCTGAAATAAACAGATG
>Ga0116170_10001187_pt1 | contig 26680 bp, 23 predicted proteins | sample AD_JPNHW1_MetaG_FD_89797 | JGI IMG/M metagenome (GOLD analysis project Ga0116170, IMG submission 89797) | Active sludge microbial communities of municipal wastewater-treating anaerobic digesters from Japan - AD_JPNHW1_MetaG | ecosystem: Engineered > Bioreactor > Anaerobic > Digestate | place... | reverse complement strand
TACGTTTCAATCGTCAACGAGCCCTACGGCATCGGAAGCCTGGCTTCGTCTGCCGGAACTGAAATATCGGAATCTGATTACATGGGTTGGCTGGGCGGAACAATGTCCACCGGCGCCGACGTTGGGATCAACCGGTATTACCAGTTCACCGGAGTCACCAACACGATCATTTCGGTTGCGCCGCTGACGGACGCCAATTTCATGAAGTGGCAGTACCGGACGCTGAACAAAAACGGAATGTCAGTGACTCTCGGAGAGTGGACCGACATTTCACTTGAAACCGTGTTCTCGACCGTCGCCAACCGTCATTTGCAGTTCAGGGCGCTCTACTATTCGGAGTCTCCTGTACCCATTCGCGCCCGTTACCGCGACGACTCGAACGTGACGAACGGGTCCGTCTCTCTTTCTCCCGCAGGGGTGAACGGGAGTTCAACGTCCATCGGCGTCAGCGCGGAGTACACGCAGGGGACGCCCGTAACCGTCATAGCCGTTCCTGAAAACGGGTTCTACTTCATCGGATGGTATACAGCGGCCACCGCCGGGACGCTCCTTTCGTCCAGTTCATCCTACACGTTCGACGTGGTTGCGGAAGCAAGCGTCTACGCCCGCTTCGCGCAGGACACCGACGCCATTTACAAGTGGGAAGGCGGAACGGCGAACAAGATGGTGGAGTGGAGAAGCAAGCGGTTTGTGGCGACCAAGCCGTTCAACCCCTCTGCGGCGCGGGTGTATGCCGGCACATACCCTGTGGCCCTTAACCTCTTCATGTGCTGTTCGCCGGACTCCCCTTCTCTCACGACGCCGACCGTTTCCGTCTACGCCCGCAAGCAGGACGGTTTCAGGCTCCCCATCGCAAGGCCGGAGAAATACCTTGAGATCGAGGTCAAGACTTCCGGCGAACTGACAGAAGCCGTTGTCTCGTCTTCAATGGGAGGGCTCGCACAATGATCGTGAAGAAAGCGCTTCCCCATGCCAGCGTTCCAACGGGAGGAATCAAAGACTCTGCGGTGCGCGAGGTCGTCATGAAGCTGAACGAAAACAACGCTTCACTCCAAAGCCAGTTGTCCGAGTTGCAGGACGCGGTTATGGAACTGCAAAGAAAGAAGGCGTGATATGTTGAACGGAGTGAAACCAGTTTATTATTCGGGCGGAGACAGAGGACTTTATGTTGGCGGAACTTACCTGATGCCAGGACAACCATCCGACATCGTGGATCCCTATGCCACGGCTGGTAACGCGGCGGCGGCTTACCAGACCTCTGCGGACAACGCGGCTTCGGGCGCGGTGTCGGCGGCGCAGGGCGGCGTGGATGCGGCCAGCGCGGCGGCGTCAAACGCCCAGTCGTACATCAACAATATGAACCGGTACGCCGGTCAGGCCGCACAGGCGGCTGGCGGCATCGGTTCTGCCATCACCAACGTCAACGCCGCGGGCGACCGCGTGAACGCGACGGCGAACGCCCTTGCCCCCTACGCGAGCCAGTTGAACGGGTACGGCCAGACGGTCTACAACCAAGGTCTGAACCTTTACGGGTTCGGCCAGAACTACCTCGGGTCGTCCAACGACATCATGGGGCTGAACGCGAACGCCGGCGGGTTGACCGGGCAGTACATCAACGCGCTCATGGCGATTGACCCGAACCGTTACGTTTCGGCGGCGGCTTCTGACGTGAACAGTTCGTTCAGCAACGCCCAAGGACAGATGGAACGCAACCTTGCGCGTTCGGGCGTTTCGTCTGGTAGCGGCAGATCGGCGGCATTGGCCCAGAATTTCGCTCAGGCGCAAGCGGCGGCGCTGGCTGGTGCGAAGACAAGGGCTCGGCAGACGGGCGTCACAGAGCGCCTTGGCGCGTTGCAGAGCGGCTTCGGCGTGGCGCAGGGGCTGGCCGGTACGGGCGGTGCTCTGGCGACACAGGGCGTCAACGCGCAGACGGCGGGCGGCGGGATGGTCAACCAGGCGGCGGGAGTCGTCGCCAACCAAGGGAGTCTTCAAGCTTCCGCCGGAAACCTCTACGGACAGGCCGGACAACTCGGCGGAACACAGGCGAACGCCTATACGAACGCCGGACAGCTTACGCAGGGCGCCGGTCAACTCGGCATCAGCGCGGCTGGATTACAGGTCAACGCGGCGAGCACACTTGCCAGCGCCCAGCAGACGGCGGCGCAGTATTACGCCCAAGTCGCGCAGGGTTACGGACAGATCGCCGGAAGCAACGGTTTGATGCAAGCGTTATTCGGATAATTGAAGGAGGCATACCATGGGCGCATTAGGAGCAGCGGCGGGAGCGTTTGAAGGCGACAACGCGCGAGAGGAACAGAGTTTGCGCAGGGCGCAACTTGCTTCACAGAACGCGGCAAACGCGGCGCGTCTGAACATGCAGGGCTACCAGTTCGAGGCGGCGCGGGCGGATGCGGAATCGGCGCGGGCTGACGCCGCGGCGCGTGACCAGCGCAATTTCGATGAGAGCAAGCTTCGTGCGGACCTCGAAAGGACTGACACGCTGGCCCAGCGCGGCGAGCAGAAACGTCAGTTCGATTTGACCAACAGCCGCGCTGACGTTCAGACGGAGATCGCGCAGAAGGCTTCAACCTGGGACAGCGCCTTGAAGGATCAGGAGTTGCAGGACCGCCAGTTGAGGATCAAGGCGAACCGTCTGCAATTTGAAGAGCTTGACCGCGCATCCAAGCAAGAGCGCGAACAGCTTGCGAACCGCCAGCAGATTGCCAAGACCGGACTCGGCGCGTTGGCTCTTGCGGCCATGAAGAACGGAGGCATCGCCTCGCAGTCGGCAATCGAACTGTTCAACAAGCAACAGGCACAGGCTGGAACCGGAATCAAGGTTTCGGGCGGCGTGTGGTCGGCGGACGGTTTCGCCTTCAAGCGGCGCGGTCCTGGACAGGACCAAAGCGGACGCCCCATCGAAACGGACTATGACGAGGTTTTGAGCCCCGCTATCGCACAGGCCATTTTCAAAGACGAGTTCGGCGAGGACGTTGCCAAAGAGCAGTCCACGTCACAGCACGAGAACGCGCGGTATGCGAATGCCCAGAACGTCGCGGCGATCCGGTCGGCGAACACAGGCAAGAAAGCCCCCCTCTCTCCGCAGGAAGAGCTTTACAAGCTTTCCGGCGCGTTGAAGGACATGGACGCCGACAATCCGGCATACGATCTTGTGGTCGGTCGGCTGAACCAGTTGAAGCAGACGATTCAGCCCAATGCCGGAAACACTGGCGGCGCGGCTGTTGAGTCCCCTGATGTTGCGGCTGAACGCGCACGGTTGACCAAGATCGCCCAGCAGACAAAGAAGCCGGCAGAACAACAGGCTTATGTCGATTCCGGCCTTGCGAAGTTCTCTAAGACGTACTCTGCAAAATCGGAGCAGCCAGCGGATACGCCTAATGACGCGGCAAATCAGGATTATAAGACCATGGCCGAAAAGGCTATGACGGATGCCAACGGAAACCGGGATGAGGCAATCAGATTGTTCAAGCTTTATAAGGGGGGCGCGGCTGACAAAACCAGTTCATCAGTCAAAAAGACCGCACCATCTGAAAAACCAACTCCTTCGGCAGTCGGCCCTACGCAAGATGACCCTGCATATTGGAGAGATATGCCAGTTGGAAGAAGCCCGGTTGTGGTTGTGGAAGACCCTGAAAAAGACATTCCAAAGAAACGCTGGGAGATTCTGGCGCGTCTGGAAGCGGCGTACAGAATGCCGAAAACAGCCGAGAAGAAAGAAACCGTCCGCAGGATCAAGGCCGAGTTGGATTCATTCAACAGCGTCAACCCTATTTAGTAGCAGGCGTTCAACTTAGACGCTTTTTCGCGAGCCCCGTTCTACAATGTAGGGAAGCACAGGAATTTGAGCTATGGCAAACGACCAAGACCCAGACATCGCTTTGTTTGATTCTCTCATCAGCCAAACGTCTGACAAAGACCCTGACAAAGCTTTGTTCGACTCGCTCATTCCCGCTTCATTCACAAAACAGGCGTTGCCCAAGATCGGCATGGGCGAGAGATTGCGTCTGGACGCCAAGGCACGCACAGGCGCGGATGAGACGACGTTAAGCGCGACGGCGGGCGATGTGTCTCTCGGATTGAACGAACTGGGCCGAACCATTCAGGACGGCGCTCTGCAACAGCTTTACAAGGGAGAGGCAAGGCAACTATTTGGCGCACCCGTTCCGTTCACAAAAATGAGCGACTGGCGTCTGAACGAGTTTTCCACAATGGCGGGCATAACCGTTCCGTTTACCGAGCACGCCCTTAAATCGTGGGATGAAAACGAGGGGAAGAAGATAGAAGACCCTGTTCAGCGCAAAGAGGAGCGGGTGAAGTTTGTCAGCGGTCTGGCGGGTGAGGTTCTCAAAGAGCGTCTTCAAAACAAGGTGGATGCAGGTCAAGAGCTTTCCAGCCGTGAAAAGACTCTCTGGGCTAAGATCGGCGGCGGGTTTGTTAAAAACGCCGGATATACCGGAGCCTTCATGGTCGGCGCCCCCATGGCAATCGGCGTTTCCGCTGGCAGACGTTTCGGCGACTTGCAGAACGATGAACAGGCTTTGATTGACGGAAACATTGAGACGGTTGACCAAGGGGACAGCGTTGGTAAGTCCGCGCTAAAAGCCGTTCCAGGAGCAGTGACGGAATGGGTCATTGAGGAACGTGTTGGGCGCGTGTACCGCTGGCTGGGTGGAAAGGCCATTGCCAACACCATAGGCAAAAATCCTGCGGCTGCGGCGGCGCTCGAAAAGTTGTCCAACAGCGGAGTCGGAAAAGCTTTCCAGAAGTTCTACAAACTGGGAGAGGTTACGGGAACGCAGTCGCTTCCCGAAGAGGTTTTTGAAAACCTTGAGGGGGACTTGGCCGACAAAGGGCTCGGACTTGACAAACGCGACAGCGAGAAGCTTCTTGGATGGAAGGCCGACACTGTAGACGCGACAAAACAGTTCATGACGAAGGGAAACCTTGCCGACCAGGCTCTTGAAATGTTTTTGCAGGTGGCTATCAGCGGAGGCGCGGCTGGTGCGGCTGAATACAATCAGTACGCGAAATACAGAAACACTGTTGACGGAACCCTCGCGGCGTTCGGTGCCGACCCTGAAAAACTTAAAAAGGCTTCGTTGCAGGACAAGCAGCAGGTGGCGGCGGCGATCCGTCAAAACCTGACTCCCGAAATGGCGCAGACCGTAATTGAGCGTCTCGGCAACAAAGCGGGAGACGTTTACAATTCAATCGTTGAGCAGGAAGGTTACGACTTCGACGCCAAAAAGAACGGAATCGTGTCGAACTTCAAGCTTCCTCCGGCGGGATCGGACAGCCGCGAGACTTTACCGGATGGCTCCAAACTGTACTACCACGCGGAAAGCGGCATCGGCATCGTCGAGCATCCTGACGGGCGGGCGACCGTCTACGACCGCAACGGCGACATGCAGAGTTTCCCGACGCTGGGCGATGCGGTAGAGGCGGCAAACAAGCTTTCCGTCAAGAACCAGGTGGTCGATATGCGGCGTGGTCAGAAGGCCAAGTATGTCGAGGCGACGGCGCGGCGTTTGGCTTCCGACGTGAACGTGCAGGTCCACAACACGACCGACGATCTTCTTGCGGCTGTGCCGGAAGCGGCGCAATCGCCCGACTTCGAGGCCAACCCGTCCGGCATCAACCTGAACGGGACGATCCACGTTGTTCTGGACAACATCAACACGCCGCGCGGCGTTGTGTCCACGATCTTGCACGAGGCCGGAGTCCACACCGGACTTGCGCGTGTCCTCAAGGGTGACGCCAAGAACCAGTTCCTTTCCAATCTGGGGAGCGCGGAGGCGGGCAAGTACAAGGACTTCGTTCAGAAGTTGGGATATGCCGGCGGCGCGGACAACACCACCGAAGAGGCTCTTGCCTACATGTACGAGCAGCGCCTTGCCAATCCCACCGGATTCCAGAAGGGTGTGGCGTGGATTCACGAACAGTTGCGCAAGGTGAACCCCGATTACCATTTCACCGATGCGGACATTGAAGTGATGATGGCTGACGCCCAGCAAAGCGTGCGCAACGCCCAGCGCGGCGCGGTAAATCTCCCCGCTCCTGTCACAACCGGAAAGGCGCGTGAGCAAGCGGAACTGAACGCATACGAACGCAAGGCGCTTGAACTTGAAGAGTCCTATCCGGCCCGCGCCGAAACACCGGTTCCGGTTGCAGAAGCCGCACCGAAATCTGACTTGAACGCAGAATCCAAGCGGCGCATGGAGGAAGACCCGCAAGCTTGGATTGAATCTGTGCGTGCCGCGAAAGGCGACATCCAGAAAGCCGTTGCGGTTTACGACTCGGTACGCGAGGAAACGCCGGAACCTGCGGCAGTTGTAAAGGAATCCTTAACAACTGAACCTCAAGCGCAGGAACCGCGTCAGGAGCCCGCGCAATCGACGACAGCCGAACCCACACCGGCACAAGGGGAAGTTGCGCCGGACGAGCCAGCGGCACCGCCAGAGCCAGAAACGCAGACGATGCTTGATGAGAAGCAGTACCCTGCGGTAGAATTGCCTCTTGAAGGGCTCACACTGTCCAAAGACGTTCCGCAGTTCAAGGAGAACTCCGACCCCAAGACCGGAGAGGTTGAGCCGATCAAGGGAAGCGGATACGTCCGTCTGGGAACGGCCCCGATTGTCGTATGGGAACGGCTTGACGGTCGCAAGGAGATTGTTACAGGACGGCACCGCGTGGCGTTCGCCCGCCGTGTCGGGGAACAGACTATCCCGGCGCAGGTTGTGCGCGAGGCTGACGGGTTCGGCGTGGAACATGCGATTACGCTGGACGCAGAATCTAACATCCGTGACGGACAAGGGAGCGCCAAAGACTATGCAAACTATTTCAGAAACGTCAAAATCACAGAGCAGGAAGCATCCGGCAGAGGACTTCTTGGTCGGGATAAGGGAAAAAGAGGCTTTCAAATCGGACGCAATGCCTCGCCTGACCTTTATGCCCTCTTCCGCGACGACAAAATCGGAGAGTCAAAAGCCGCCTCAATCGCCGAATCCGCCCCCGGAAACCCCGGCGTCCAGCAAGTAGGAATCCGGTACGCTGAAAAGCACACGTCGGAAGAGACGCGGAACTACATGCGCTCTCTTCTCTCAATGGCCCCTCCCGAGCAGCAGGGCAAGCAACTTGACTTGCTGGGATTCGACACGTCATGGCAGGAACAGTCTGATAAACGCGCCAAGGCGGCTTCTCGTATTGCCTCTCGGATGGGCGAAGAGCTTTCGGCGCTCAAGGCGGCGCGTTCGCTGTCGAAAGAGAAGCGGGCGGCTATTGTCGGAAAGTACGGTTTCAAGGCTGGTGACGCCGGCGCAGTCGAAGGCCGAATCGCCGCGCTTGAGTCGGAAGTCGCGAGATTCGACAACTGGCATCTTAACCCCGACCTAGTTCAGATGGTTTCAAAAGAGGCCGGAGAGCAAGCACCCTCTCCCGCGCTCAATCTTGAATCCGTGTCGCCCGATCAAATCAAGGCGGAAGCCAAGCGGCGCGATGACGCGAAGAAGATCGCTGACGGAGCGGCAAAGCCTTTGACCGGGACGGCCGGCGACCTGACGCCCGACATGTTCGGCCCCAGCGACACCCCTCTGTTCGATGACCGCAGAGACACCCTACCTTCTCCCGCTCCTGTTGTCAAAAACGGTGACGTGGCAAAATCGACGCCTAAACCCAAAAAGGCACAGGAGCAGGAGTCTCAACCTAAACCACAGGTCAAGACCCCTACCGCCAACCTGTCAGCCACCGACCAATCCCGCCTGAATGAGATTCAGGCCAAGTTGCGTCAGAAGCTTCGCGGTCAGGCGAACATGGGATTCGACCCGGAGATACTAACCCTCTCCGGTGAAATGGCAATACTTTACGCCAAGGGCGGAATCAAGACGTTTTCGCAGTTCGCTTCCCGCGTGAAATCCGACATGTCCGACATGTGGGACCAGATGAAGCAGTACCTTCATTCGGCGTGGCAAGCGGCGGGCGCAACCGATGACACCCTTGATGACGTGTCACGCAAAGATGCGGCGGCGGCAATCTCCGTACTTGACAGCGCGCCCTCTCCGACCGACAATAATCCTGAAAGAGAGGCAGACAATGAACCCGATTCCTCAAGCGATATGGCTCAAGGTGGCCGACCGGCGCAAACTGCGGACGTGGTGGGCGGAAGTGATGTTCAACATCGAAGAGGAAGAGACGGCGCAGGAGATTCAAGAGGAAGTGAGCGCGGAGCTTCGCAAGCAGGGAGTGCCGAGCGCGGCGATTCTGGCGTATCAGACGGTGTTGCCGCTGATGATGGAGCCGTTCGCGATACGGGACTTTCTGACGGAACACCCGCAGTATCAGGACGCATTGCCGGAAGTGCTGAACAGGCAGGAGGCGGTCGCGCTGGCGATGCTCGAATGGCCGACGATGGATCGAAAGGAGATAGCGGCCCTTCGGACGCTTCTTCCCGAGACGTTGGGGCCGATCAATCACCTTTGGACTCCAGCGATCCGAAAGAACGTCGCGCCGCCCAAACAGCAGCAGACCGTTTCGGCATAGTACGCGGGAACTCCGTCAACATTTCAAAGACGCTTCCGCTTCTTCTGAAATCGCAGCAGTCCGACGTTCTGAAAGCCGAAACACGTTTCGCAAAACCGGACGGGTTCGGCATGATGTTCACGAACGGTACGGGGACGGGCAAGACCTATTCCGGCATGGGCATCGTCAAGCGCTATGTCCGCGAAGGTCGGGACAACATCCTCATCGTCGCCCCCAATCAGGAGGTTATCAACGGTTGGGTCAAGACCGGAAAAGACCTCGGCGTGAAGGTCAACCAGCTTGGAAGCACGGCGGACAACGGCGGCAAGGGCGTCGTTGTCACCACGTACAGCAACCTTGGAATGAACAAGACGCTGGCAGATCGTTCGTGGGACTTGGTTGTCGCCGACGAAAGCCAAAACCTCCTGTCGAAGAAGGACAGCGACGTTGTGACGCTCTCCGGTGACGCTCTCCGGGCTATTACGCTTCACCCGCGAGGAAAGATTCGCCGCGCTCAAATGCTTCACCGCGATCTGTACAAGAAACTGGAAGAAGCGAAGGTCAGTCTGCGCGGATGGAAGGCATTGGCGGAAGACGATCACCAGTATACGCCACAGGCCATAGAAGCCGAGAAGGAGCATGACCGTGCGCTCGTCGCCGTCCGCAACGCCGAAAACACCGTGAGCGATTACGTTGATGCTCATCAGGCAGACCGTACGCGCGTTGTCTTCCTGTCGGCAACCCCGTTCGCCTACGTCAAGAACATCGACTACGCCGAGGGATACCTGTTCGACTACGGCAAGGATGAGGGTTCACGCGGCTACAATCAGCCTTCCGCGCAAGACCGCTACCTGATGAGCAATTTCGGCTACAAGATGCGTTACAACCGCCTTGAGGCTCCCGGACCAGATGTAAACTCCGACGTGATGGAACGCCAGTGGTCATCCAACATGACCAAGAGCGGCGCGGTGAGCGGTCGGCGTATCGACATCAAATCCGATTACGAGCGCCGTTTCGCGCTCACCGAGGACAGCATCGGAACCGAGATCGACAACGGCATGAAGTTCCTTCGCGAGGCCGATAAGGGCAGGTTCATGCCGCTTCACGATCATGTTCAGAAGAAGTTCGACTACCTTTCGCGCATGTACCTTCTGGAATCGCTGAAAGCCCGTCACGCCGTGCCGATCATCAAGCAGTGGTTGAAGAGCGGAAACAAGGTCGTTGTCTTCCATGACTACAACCAGGGCGGCGGGTTCAATCCGTTCTCGTTCGATACGCTTCCGCCGACCGTCACGGTGCGGATGGACGACAAATACGTCGAGATCAAGACGGCCCCTCTGGTAGAGGAGTTCTTTGCCCGCAATCCGGCAATAGCGTCCATGGACTTCACCGGACTGTCAGACCCGATAACGGCTATGCTTCGGGCATTCCCCAATGCCGGACAGGTCAACGGAACGCGCTCCGGCAAGCAGATCGCCGCAGACCTTGAGCGGTTCAACTCTGACGACAGCGGCCCGTCCGTCATCATCGTGCAGGCGCAGAAGGGCGGTGCCGGAATCAGTCTTCACGATACGACCGGCAAACACCCGCGCCGCGAGATCAACCTTGGGTTGCCTTCCCGGCCAGTGACCGCCATTCAGGAAGAGGGTCGCATTTACCGTGTTGGCCAGCATCCCGAAAGCAACGCACTTTTTCTCTACATGAACACCGGAACGAACTGGGAGGCGCAGGCGTTCGCACGCAAGATGTTCGAGCGCGGCGCGACGGCTGAAAACCTCGCCATGGGAGAACAGGCGCGGCGCTTGCGCCAGAGCTACGTGGAGGGCTTCCGAGACAGTTCCGTCTATTCACCCTCGCAAGAGGACGGGCGCGGCGGTAAGCTGTCTGACGCGGCGCAGGACGCCATTTCAGACTATGAGCGTGCCAAGAGCTATTACTTCGGGCGCCAGAAGAAGACGGCGCGTGACAAGAGCCGAGAAGGTGCAGACTACTTTGCCACTCCCGAGCCTTTGGGAATGAAGATGGTCGAATGGTCGGGAGTCAAGGACGGGGAAAGCATCCTTGAGCCCAGCGCGGGGCATGGGGCGATAAGCCGCTTCTTCCCCGAGACGGCCAAGAACGTCATCATCGAACCGTCCAACGACCTGTACACGCAAGCAATATTGCTTGGCAACGCGAACACCAAACCTGTACGCGGCACGTTCGAGGATCACGATATTCACAACAAGTACGACGCCATCGACATGAACCCCCCGTTCGGTGTCGGCGGCAAGACCGCTGTGGAGCACATCGCCAAGGCGTTCAACCATCTGCGTGAAGGCGGTAGAATCGTGGCTATCATCCCGCAAGGGCCATCGGCTGACAAACGCTTTGACGCATGGTACGGCGGTCAAAAGGGCGCTGTGTTGATCCGGTCAATCGGATTGCCTCAAGTCACGTTCGACCGCGCAGGAACAAGCGTCAAAACCCGCGTGGTCATAATCGACAAGTACAACGGAGAGAAAGAGGCGAACGAAGCGAACGCTAACAGCAGTGGTCATATCGAGATCGAGGCGCAGACGGTCAAGGGGCTTTTCGACAAGATCGAGGATATGGATGTTCCCGAGCGCATCAAGGTCGAGAACGTTTCTCCGCTTGCCGCTGAACTGACAAGCAGGCGTGACGCGGTGTTGCCGGAGCAATCCGCTGACTCTGGCGAGGAATCCCCCGACATCGCCACTGTGCTGCACACGAAGAAGAACGCCAACATCTTCATCGTCAAGCCGAAAGTCTACATGTCGCCCGACAAATACAAATCCGTGGCGAGCGCGGCCAAGGCGGCTGGCGGATGGTATTCGCGCAAGTTCGGAACGTCTCCGTCAGGATTCGCCTTTGAGACGATGGAAGCGGCAGACAAGTTTGCCCGCGACAACGCCGATGTGTTCCTGTCGAAGCCTTCCGGAGTCAAGTTCAGAAGGTCGGACGCCGATGTTCAGGTAGTTATGTCGGAAGGTCAGACGGAGTTGACAAACCGTCCCGATAGCGGCACAATCATCGAGGCGAGTGACGACATCCGCTACCGTCTCCCCGGTGTCAGCCTCGATGCCGACTACCTGCGGGCGACCGAGGCGGGCGACCGAGGCGGCGATAACCTCGTTGAGCTTCTGCGCAAAACAAAGAAAGACGAGCGAGACAAGGCCGTTGCGGCGTGGCTTGAACGCAACCCTGAGACGGCGGAGCGGCTTGAAAAAATGGTTGTGGATCGGGCGCGTGCGATGGGGTACGACATAAAAGCCTATCACGCCACCAACAACGACTTCAACGTGTTTGACAGGGGCAGGCTAGGAAGCGAAACCGCCAAAAACTCGCCGCCTGAAAATGGGATGGCATTGTCTAAACTTGGTTTCTGGTTTCACGAGAAACCTCTTGCAAAGGAACTCGGACAACGGAGGGACGTGTCCGCTTTTATTCGTCTTGGAGAATCAGAGGATAAATCGTTTGACGAGTTGTGGGACAATCCAGAGATGAACGGAGACTCGCTTGTTGTTGACGATTCTGAGTTTGGAGGAAAGTCGTATGTTATTAGAGACTCAACCCAGATCAAGTCCGCCGATGCCGTGACCTACGACGACGCCGGACGCATCATCCCGCCGTCCGAGCGGTTCAATGAGGCGAGTGACGACATCCGCTTCCGGCGCAGCGACGCGGATGTCGCAAAGCTCTTGGCAGAGATCGAGCGAGAAGAGGTTGCGGATTCATTCCGCGCCTTGCCGTCAGTCAATCCCAAGGCCCGCGAAATGCAAGCCGACGTGCAGGTTTCCTACGCCTATAATCTCACGCCCAAGACCGTCCAGCAGTCGCAGGACGAAGCCAGGGGAGTTTACGAGAAGGACAAGACGACCGCACAGCTTAACCTACTGTCTGGGTACAACGACTCCGGCGACATCAACAGCGATGCCCGCCGCATGGCCGTTGACAAGATCGCGGTCGATGACATGACCGTTGATGCCGTTTCCGCCCCGTCCGACGACAACAAGATCGCAACCGCGATGCTGGGCATCTGGCGCTGGTATGAGCGCGGCACCGACGTAGCCCGCGCCCTGCGGCTCCGTTTCGATCCGGTTGACACTCCCGAGGGTCGGCGTGCGTGGCTCATGCGGACGATCCTTGCCCCAACCAAGGGCGAGGCTGAAATCATCCGCCGTGCCGAAAGCACTGCGGCGGCGATCGATGGGCTCAAACGCAAAGCCAAGTTCGCCCGCGCCGTCTTGGCAAAGTTGAAGGCAAAAGACCGCGACGTGTCAAAACTCACCGCCGATCAACTCATGGATGACGAGATCATTGCCGACATCCTGCGCGACATTTCGACAGCCCGCTCCGGCTGGGGTGATGTGGTTCATGAGTGGTGGCGAAACGCCATCCTGTCGGCCCCTACAACGCAGATCGTAAACACCATCGGCAACGCCGGCAACGCCGCGCTTGAGGCGTTCATTCAGCGTCCTGTCGAAGCGATCATCAACACGGTGGCGAAGAATGAACGCGCCGCAAGCATCAACTCTGTCCGAGCCATGTATCGCGCGATCACGCCGTCAATCGGCGCGGCTAACACGGCGTTCCTTAAATCGTGGTCAACCGAGAAACCTGTGACCGGCGACTCTTCCAAGATCGAGGAATCGAACGCGGCCATCGGCGGCACGTTCGGAAAGGTTGTCCGCATCCCACAGCGGGCGATGACGGCAACGGATGAATGGTTTAAAACGGTCTTCATGGCGATGCTCACTGCGGACTACGCCACCCGCGAGTTTGACCGCCTTGTGAAATCCGGCAAGCAGGGAGAGGATAACCGCGAAGGATACCTTCTCGCCCAGATCAACCCATTGTCAGCATCCTACGCTAAGGCGTGGGGCGAGACGTTGCGTTGGTCATTCCAGCAGAAGCCAGGTAACATGGCTAGCGCGATCATGCACTGGCGCAACGACCCTTCTTTCGGGTTCTGGCTCAAGTTCATCTTCCCGTTCGTGAAGACCCCCGCCAACATCATCAGCAGCGGTATCAGGAAGACACCCGCCAACGCCTTGCCGTACATCTACAAGCTGGCGACAGGCAAGTATTCCAGCGAGGACGCCATGCGCCTTGGAGCGGAGCAGGCTGTCGGGCTCGTGTTCATGTCCGTGCTCTACGCGATGATGTCGGGTGACGACGACGACCCGCTGAACCGACCGCGCATCACCGGAAGCCGCAAGACGAGCGCCTTCTCGCCGAAGGGTGAGAAGGAATCTGAAATGCAGGACTACCCGCCCATGTCCATCCGTGTTGGCGACAAGTGGATCAGGTACGCCCGCCTTGAGCCGTTCGCGACGATGACCTCGACGATGGTTGACGCGCTCACCGCATGGCATCAGGCCAAGAACGGACATTCCGCAGACATTCCAGCAACCGTGTTCGCGTCCATCCGCGGCAACCTCTCCGACAAGACTTTCTTGCAGGGAGTGGGGAATCTGGTTAGCATTGTCGAGGGTGATGAGTTTGCGATGAGCCGCGCAGTCACCGGAACGCTAGCGGGTTTCAATCCGAACATCATTCGTTCCACGGCCCGCGCATTCGATCCATACATCCGCGAGACTCGTACAAAGGGAACTGGCATAGGCGCGGCGGCACAACGATTCTCCTACCAGGCGTTGCCGGCCGCGTTCAACGCGCCGGAGCCTAAGATCGACAAGAGCGGAAAGCCGATTGAACGTGAGGGGTCAGGCGTTTATAACGCTGTCGTCCCCTTTGCGGTGCAGTCGGCTGTGAAGACCACGAAGATTGACGCGATGGTGAAACGGTGGAACGAGAACGTTCCCAGCGAAAAGCGTTGGTGGCCTTCATCGCCCGTAGCGGCTGAAATCGTTTATGGCAAAGAGAAGATCAAGATGACGGACGGAGAGTACGCCGAATACAAGCGCGTTGCCGGAGAGATCGCCGAGCGCCGCCTGTCGGTGAAGACCTTCAACTATGACCGCCCCAAAGAGCGCGACATCGAACGTCTGAAAGAAGTCTACGAGGACGCCCGGGCGTCGGCGCGTGGACGAGTCAGGTCATCTATCATCAGAAGATGGAAATCGGAGCAAAAGGCGGCAATATAAACGATTCGTTTTTCGCTTTCGCCAACTTTCGCCATGCCTGTTTTTGGGTGCGCAAGCCACACCCGACGCTGAAATTGACAAACGCCAGCAAAAGGTGGTACGGTTGATGTCTAAAGAGGGCGAGTGCCTTTCTTTATGCGAGAGGGATTTGTGACCCTCTCCGTCTATCAAAACATGCGCGACAAAATTTCACATCACATCGAATTTCTTGGAAATTCGTGCTTGCATTTTCGCCACATTTTCGCCATGATTTTAGGTGAGTTTCACCCCAAAATAGGTGAGTTTCACCCATTGAAAGGGTGTGCATGGGAAAACACACGAAAGTCACAAAGTGTTATTGTCCAAATGTTTGCTACTGTTTAAAAACAAATTATGGTTCCAGAATCCTCATGGTTCGACTCCCTCTCCTGGCACCACAATTTTGAAGTCATAAAGACTTGCTAATCAACAGTTTACGAAGAGCGGACTGGACAAGCACAAAAAGACTTTCGCCTATTTTCGCCATGCTTTGATACCATAGGAGGAAAGCATGAGCATAAGAGAGAAAAAGACGGTGTTGAAGGGAATCCGCCAATACAACCTCACGGTGGGCGGAAAACAGTACCCGACGTTTGAAATCTACTTCGGGACGGACGGACACGGCAAGAAGCTCCGCGAGAACAAACCCACCATGGCAGAGGCAAGGGCCAGAGTGGAAGAGTTCTTCACCGAGAGGAAGCGGGTCGGGGACGCAGTGACCGCGCTCAAGCCGACCGAAATCTATGACGCCAAGGCGGCGCTCGACCTGTTGCGGTCGGCTGGGCTGTCGGTGTGCCTGACGGAAACGGCGAGGGCGTACCTTGAGGGGGCCGGTGCCGCGACGAAGTTCCACGAGCGGAAGCTGTCGGAGGCGTATTCGGAATATTTCAAGGGGATACCGGACAAGCAGCACTTACACAAGAAGGCTGTCAGTTGGAGGGTCGGGCGCTGGGTTGACGTGTTCGGGGGCGACCGCATGGTGTCGGAGGTCAACCCCATCGAGCTTTCATCGTACCTTGAGCCCATGCGCAAGCAGTCGGGCAAGACGTACAACAATTCCCTGTCGTACATCAAGACCTTCATCTCCTGGTGCGCGAAGGAAGAGCGGCTGTACATCGCCAAGTCGCCGCTCGCCAACATGCACATCCTGAAACTGGCCTACAAGGAGCCGGAGTTCATGAAGGTGGAAGAGTTCGAGAAGTTCATCAGGGCTCTGGAAGCCCACAAGGACGCCGCCCGCGTGGTGCCGTTCGTGGTGCTCTCCTTCTTGTGCGGAATCAGGCAGGAGGAAATCAAGCGCCTCATCGAGTGCCGCAAGAAGGACATCGACCTGAACGCCGAGACGATCCGCATTTCCATGCCGAAGGGCTGGACGCAGGGAATCGCGCCGAGAATCTTCACCTTGCAGCCGAACGCGCTGGCTTGGCTGATGAAGTACGAGGACGAGCCGGTCCTGTGCAAGTCGCCCGGAGCGTGCATAGAGACGATGGCGCGTGTCGCCGAGAAAGCCAAGATCAAACTTGGCAGGAACATCGGACGGCACAGCTTCATCACCTACCATGCGGCCAAGTTCCAGAATCCCATCATGACCGATGCGATAACCGGAACGTCAAAGAAAATGCGTGCCGCCCACTATCAGGGGCTTGCAACGAAAGCGGCCGGCGAAGCGTTCTTTTCGATCATGCCGAGCGTTCAACCAGTTGCCAGACGCGACAACAATAAGCACAATTGAGCTTTCTGTTGTTCCCATCGCAGGGGCCGGGTGCGTGTTTGTGACTCACGCATCCGGCCCTTTTTGTTTCTTGGGAGAGGCGTTGCCCTTCGCCGAGCGCCAGTCGTTGAAGGCGCGGCGGATAAGGTCGGAGCGGTTGGACTCGACACCGGCCTTGACGAACTCTTCCGCGGCCCTCAACTCTTCGAGCGTCAATGAAACCTGAACCTGCTTGCGGTTCTTGCTTCGCATGTTTGCCATGGGATGACTCCTTTCGTTCAAACGGGTGACAACTCGGGCGCGGTTGCCGCATAATGGCGGAAACGGAGGGCTTGGTTATTTCGCGTGTCCAGTTCGTGTAAGTGTTCAAAGGAACACCAAGAATTGCGGCGAATTCTTTTTGCGTTTTTGTCCCCCGCAATTCCTCGATACGAGAAGGGAAAAACTTTTTCATAAAAACCTCTTTTTCGGTGTTGACCAATACACCGAGATAGGTGTATAGTCCGCACCGTTCCCTAAAACAGAACAAAGAAACGGTAACAGAAAAGGGGTTGAATGAAAAGCAACGAGAAAAACAAGACACCTGAAACGGTGCGTGAGTACAGGAAGAAGCACAAGAAGCCGCAGCCTATGCGGGTGGTGATGCCGGACAAGAGCGTCCGCTTCCTCGGGACGAAGCTTGCGGCGGCGTGGATCGGATGCACCCCGGCGGCGCTGGGCATGGTTCTTCGTGGGATTCCGGGGCGCGGGAACGTGATCCGGTCGAAGGCGATGCAGGAGTTTCCAGAACTGTTCTAAGAAAGGATCAAGCTATGCCCTGCAAACTGATACTGACTGGAAGGAATGACTTCGGGGCGAGGATAGAATCCTCTTTCGGAGACAGCAAAAACATTCAGGTGAACTTGGTCGGAAAAGATGACGCAACGGTCATCGACTCGATAAACGCAGCAATCCTGATCGCCAAGGACTTCAACAGCAAGAACGTTTCCAAGTTGTCCATCCTGATTTATGACACAAACCTCCAGATTCATCCGAACGGTTTCGACAAACTCGCGGGTCTGGACATAAAAGACTGCGTAGAAGCCCTTGTATGCCGTCTGCGTTGCGAGACATGCGAGAGGAAGATTTGCACAGGGGCCAAGAGCCTGACAGCGGAAAACAAAACCACAAGCAGGAAGTAACGGACGGCATGAGCGGAACAACGGTGAAGCTGAACGAACGGAACACGGCGCGGCTGTTGAAGGTGGCGGGGCTGCTTGAGTGCGAGCCCGAGACGTTTCTGAACGAATACCTGATGAGCGCTCTGGAAGACCCTAGCGCGGCGGTTGAGTGCATGGACTTCACGGAAGGCGGCACGGTCGGCCGGAGTGACGCGGAGCGGGCGCGTAAGCGGGTGATGGCGGCGGCGCTGGTGTTGGCACGCGAAGGGTGGGAAGCGGGAAAGGAAGACGCCTCACAACCGGAAGAAGAGCCCCTGTGGAAGCTGTGGATGAAGGCTAACGCCGGGATGCCTGTCAGTGAGCAGAAAGCTCTAAGGCAGCAACTCGAATCTCAATTTCGCGCACAGTCTTCTTCTGGCGCTCAAGTTCCTTCACCAAGGCGTTGATGCAAGCCTCAACTTCGGATGTGTCAATCATGTTCGGAGTCCTTTCACGGGCCGTGAGGCGCGGTAGTCCGTCTCCTCTAAGGCTTTGTTATCCGGTGATTCTTTTGGAGGGTGAAATGGAAAAGGCAATGTTTTCGAGTGCAACGGTTGAATGGCCAACGCCGCGTGACTTCTTCGACAAGTGCGCGGCGGAGTTCGGGCCGTTTGACCTTGACCCATGCGCAACCGCAGAGAACGCGAAAGCCGCACGCTACTACACGAAGCAGGATGACGGACTGGCGCAAAGCTGGACAGGGCGCGTGTGGATGAACCCGCCCTATGGCCGAACAATCGGCGCGTGGATGCGCAAGGCGTATGAGGAGAGCGCAAAGGGTGCGCTAGTCGTGTGCCTCGTACCGGCTCGCACCGATACGGCATGGTGGCATGATTACGCCGCAAAAGGGAAGGTGCGTTTTCTTCGCGGGCGTCTGAAGTTCGATGGTGCCAAGGCAAACGCTCCGTTCCCGAGCGCCTTGGTTGTTTTTGGGGATAACACGCGAATGGTAGCAGAAAATGGAGATCAAGAGAATGGCGACCAAAGCGAAACTTGACCGGATTGAAATGGACACTTCCATCCAGTGCCGAGCGGCAATCGACACGGCGGTCGTGACGGAGTACGCGGAGCGCATGAAGGCGGGCGACGTGTTCCCGCCGGTAACGCTGTTCGGCGAGTCTGATTGCAGACTGAACATCGGGGACGGCTGGCACCGCATCATGGCGGCGCGTCAGAACGGGGCGGATGTGATCGAGGCGGACATCCGCAAGGGCGGACGTTCGGACGCGCTGAAACACGCGCTGGGGGCAAACGCGCTGCACGGCCACCGCCGTACGAACGCGGACAAGCGGCGGTGCGTGGAGATCGCGCTTGCGGAGTTCGGAAACATGTCGAGTAGGGCGATTGCCGAAATGTGCGGTGTGGGACACCATTTGGTTTTGGCTATTAGGCCTGACGTGGGCGATTCACCCACGTCAGCAAAACCCGCAACCAGAACTGACACACTCGGACGCCAACAACCCGCCAAGCGGACGACTCCCGACTCCCGACTGCCGACTCCCGAGAGGACGACGGCAACACCGCCGCAGGGCACGGACAAGGATTCCCGCAAGCCGACGCAGCGCGGAACCAACGCGGACTGGGTGAGCCTGAATGTGGCGGCGGCGGAAGTCCGCAAGCAATTGGCTCTGATCTCAACGCTGTGTGTGGACTCACAGCACAAGATACCGGCAAGGATGGTGTGCGAATCCCTGTCGGAAGAGTTCGGGAAGGCCGCACAAAAACTGGTCAAGTGACACAACAGAAAGGCGATGGGAACATGTACAAGGAAAAACAGAAACCGCAGATCGTGAAGCTCACACCGAAGGAAGCCGAGAAGATGCTGTCCATCAACAACTTTCCGGGTCAGAGGCGTCTGAACCCTGAGAAGGCCAAGATGTACGCTGACAACATGCGCGATGGGCGTCAACGCCGAGTAGAGATTTCGACCGTTCACGTCACGGAAAACGACACGGACTATCTGATGAACGGACAGCACAATTGCAGCGCCGTTGTGGCTACTGGGGTTCCGTGCGAAGCGGTCATCGTGTGTTACGAGTGCGACACAATGGAGGATGCGTGGAGGCTGTTCACGACGTTCGACGTTTCGGGAAACAGGACGGATCAGCAGTTTATTTTGTCCAGAAAAGGAATGTTCAAAGACGAGTGCCTGCGAGATTTAACTCCGCGCTTGCTTCTGCTTTGCGGTTCGGCATTGTATTCGCTAGGGAACGGAACGACTCCGACTTTTCATAAGGTAGTCCTGTGCGACAAGACGGTCAAGTGTGACCTCATCGAGAAGCACTCCGACGATGTTCTGTTTGTGAACCGATTCAAATGTCACAAGCATTTGATGCGGAGCGGAGTCGTCTGCGCGATGATCGCGACCTACCGCAAGAATAAAAAAGAGGCTGACAAGTTCTGGAACAAGGTCGGTTCAGGAGAAATGCTTGAGCACGGTGAGCCCGCCAAGAAACTTCGCGACATGTTGCTCAAAACCAGTTTCGGAGGTAACTGCAAGGGGGGCATCGGATTCATATCGGCGTGCTTCGTAATTAGCGTGGCGTGGTGGAACTCGTACCGCACCGGGGACAATCGCGAGCACGTTCAAATCACTGCTTTCAAGACCTTCCCGCAAGTCAAGGCGTAATCACACCATGCACTTCGTTACCCGAAAACTGGTGTGCGAGCGGTTGAAGATCAGCCGCAAGACGGCATACCTCATGTTCCCAACCTCGCCGCGGGCTCCCCTGCAAGACGTTCAGGTCTTGCGCAAGATCAACGCGGCGGCGGTTGCGGTCAAGCCGGTGGAATTCATACCCTCCAACCTGCTTACGATGGAAGAGGCGGAAGGTCGGGTTGTGATCGACGGCGCTCCGATTGCCCACAAGCGGTTCTTGCGCTGGATCGAATCGGCAAAGCACGCCTTGCCCCACTACCGTTTCTCGTCTCACTGCATCCGCATCCCCGCCGACCTGTTCGACGCCTGGATCGCGGATCGCTTCACAAGCAAGAAACGGCGGACGGCATGATCGACGCGACCGTAGAGCCAGATGTGCGGCGCTTCATTTCCAGCCTTGCGCTCATGTGCAAGGGCTGCATGAGGAGGGGTTACACCTGCGCCACCTGCCCGAGCGCTACGGCCACGGTGCTGAACGAGCGCATGAAGCCCAACGCCCACCTGTCTACCGCAAGCGAGGAACGCGACAAGGCGTGCGCGGCCCGCCGCGAGGCGATCCTTGCGAAGGTGCGAAGCAAGAGCCCGTCCCCCTGCTTCGCAATCGAGATCAAGGTGAACGGGTGCGCCCCCAACCTGCGGAGCATGGTGTTGGCGGATTTGGTCAGAGAGGGAAAGCTTGAGCGGCATGAGACGGGAGTCGGCAAGCCGCCGAGCTACACGATCAAGACGAAGGAGGAAAGAACTGATGAAGGACAGGTTTGACCAGAAGAGCGTTCTTCTTCTCGTGATGGACGCTGAGGCCGAACGTGCTAAGGCACGCAAGGAATCGTTCATGGGTGCGGTCGTGCTGGTCTGCGCGGTCGTGCTGGCGTGCGTGTGCTTCTACGGAGCGTGCAACTGGGCGCGTGGACTGTGGAAGACCGGAACTGAATTGCCTGTTGCCCCCTACTCGATGGACGAGGCGACCGGCGAAGTGATGAAGTAACAACAGAAAGGTTCAGAACATGGGTATCAGGCAGTTTATCAAAAACATCTTCAACCCGAAGAAGAAGGCCGCTGTCGTCCGCGAGGCGTCCGGAGAAATCAGAGTCGGCCAAAGCGCATACGCCATCGCCAGCCGCCGGTGGAGGCTCTTCAAGTCGCCACGGCTGCGCAGGATCGGAATCGCCGCTCGACGCGGCCAAAATGGCATGTGTCCTGATGCGTGGTTCCGCCCCATCACCAACCGCAAGACGCCCAAGCCCTGCTCGTACAGCAACGCGGGCGCCGGACGTATGCGTCAGAAGCGGCGCGAACTGGCAGACAAAAGGAGCAAGGCCGAAAGCAAGAAAGCCGCGGAACCCTCTTGCGCAAGATTCGGGTGGATTTTGCGCTGACGGGGGCGGCTGGCAACGCGGACGTTTGACCGCATACCAGGTTCACTCCAACCCGTACCCCATCTTTTTTTTGACAATAGGGTGAAGCTCACCCAACAAACGAGGAACACAGAAAATGCGACCAGAGATCATGGACAAGGCGCTTTCCAGAGTGTCGGACGACGTGAGCCGACTCATCGAGGAAAACCGCGAGAAGATCAAGACTGCCATGCGCGAACAGATGATCGCGAAGGCAGAGGAAGACCCCGACGCGAAACTTTCGTTCGGGCTTTCGTTCGGGGCCAACATCGAGCCCAGCGCAGACGGCGCGGTCGTGACCGTGAACGTCTCGTGGAGCGTGAAGACCAAGAAGTCAACCGACAGTTTCGTCACCGACGAGCCCGAGCTTGACCTTGGAGGAACAAGCGTGACCGTCGCCTCCGGCGGTTCGAGCGTGACCATCGACTCGAAGCAAGCGGCGAACATCTTCAAGAGGGCCAAGAAATGAACGAAGAACTGAAACTGGTGGCGCTTGAAACCGAAGGGTTCAAACGCATTCACGCCGTCGCGTGCAAGTTCAACGAGAACGGCCTGACGGTGATCGGCGGCGGAAACGGCGAGGGCAAGACCTCGTTTATCGACTCCGCTATCTGGGCGCTCGGCGGCGACCGCTACAAACCTTCCTCGTTCCTCAACGACGATGCCGAAAAGGTTTCGATCCGGCTGGAACTCTCGAACGGTCTGGTTGTCGAGCGCAAGGGCAAGAACGGCGCTTTGAAAGTCAGCGGAGGGGACGGCAAGCAATCCCTGCTCGACGGCCTTCTCGGGGAACTGACGCTTGACCTGCCCTCCTTCATGGCGGCGTCCGACACGAAGAAGGCGGCGATGCTTCTCAAGGCGTTCCCCGAACTGGCGGCGGCGCTGCAAGGGCTCGACGTGAAGATCGCCGACCTTTACACGCAGCGCACCATCACCGGACGCGACAAAGACCAGAAGGTGAAGTACGCCGCCGAACTCCCCTACCACACCGACGCGCCCGACGTGCCGCTGTCCGGCTCTGAAATGGCGAAGAAGCTCCAAGAGGCGATGGGCGTGAACGCACGCAACGCGGAAATCCGCCGCAACGCCACTTCGTGCCAACAGGCCATTCAGCGGAAATCCGACGACGCCAAGCGCCTGTCGTTGCGCGTGACCGAGCTTGAGGAAATGCTTGCCCGCGCCAAGCGCGAACACGAAGAGGCAGAGCTTGCCGTCAATTCCGCCAAGGCGGCTTTCGACGAAGCCACCGCCAAGACGACCGGATTGAAGGACACCGACACAACGGCCATCGAGACGGAACTTGAGCAGATCGACATCATCAACTCTGCGGTGCGCGACAACATCAACAAGCGCGAAGCCGAAGAAGTCGCCGCGAAGCTGGGCAAAGATTACGCACGCCTGTCTTCCGAGATCGAGGAACTCCGTCAGAAGAGGCTCGACCTGCTGGCTGGCGTCAACATGCCGATGGAAGGGTTGAGCATCGACGAGGACGGGTGCCTGATCTTCAACGAGCGCAAGTGGGACTGCATGGCCACCAGCGAGCAGTACCGCGTTGCGACGGCTCTGGCGGCTTCCTTGAAGCCCTCCTGCAAGTTCGTGTTGCTCGACCGCATCGAGGCGATGGACACAAAGACGCTGGCCGAGTTCGACGCCTGGCTTGCCGCGCGCGGACTGCAAGGCATCTGCACCCGAGTCAGCGATGGCGCGGAGTGCCACATCATCATCGAAGACGGAGCGGTGTTGCGGACGAATGAGCCCGCCGCCCCGTCCAAGAAGGTCTACAAGTTCTAAGGCAACCACATGCAAACAGTTACCGAACACATTCGCGCACGGCTCTTGTCGTTCATGCCCAAAAGACTCCCAGACTTGGACAGCCTTTTGAAAACAGAAAGATGCCCAGAGTTTGAGAAGTTTCGACTGAACAGAATGGTCATGGGCGCGTTGCGTTACGGGATGCTGGGAGCAAAGGGAAAACCAAAGTACGACCGTATCGAGTGCATGATTCGTCGCCTCAACGCTTACAGGAAAGACCGGAACGCGGAGCATCTTGTAGATGTCGCGAACCTGTCAATGCTGGAGTTCGTTGAAGGCGACCACCTTGGTGTCATTTCACAAGATGACGGACAACACACGTCAGTAGTTTCGTAAAGGATGGGAAAGATGATTCTGATTAAGCCTTCAACACAGGTTTTAGCTATGAGCGGCTACGTGCTTGAACTGATCGAAGACGCCGGCCGCACCTGCTACAAGAGCGAGGACAAAATCGGTCCGGAGAGCGCGATGAGATTCGCGCAGTCGATCATGAAGCGTGGTCACGAATCGGTCATCGAGCATGCCGTTGTTACGGTGCGCTTCGTGGTTGACCGTGGCGTGTCTCACGAGATCGTCCGCCACCGCCTGGCCAGCTACAGCCAAGAGTCAACCCGCTACTGCGATTACGATAAGGACCAGGTTACTTTCGTAATTCCTCCGTGGGTGAAACTTGATAGCGGACTGTATGCACTCGAAGGAAATGACGGTCTGAAAGGAATGGATGCAGCATGCAAGGGCTGGTTCATCGCCATGTACGAGGCCGAACAGAGCTACAAGTACGTGAGGCGGCTTGGATGGAAGCCAGAACAGGCCCGCTCTGTCCTTCCCAACAGCCTCAAGACAGAGATCGTCATGACCGCAAACATGCGCGAGTGGCGTCATTTCTTCAAACTCCGGACAGCGCCGGCCGCTCACCCGCAAATGCGAGAAGTGGCGATCCCGTTGCTGGCAGAGTTCAAGGACAGAATCCCCGTGATATTTGATGACCTTTCGGTCACAAGCAAGGAGAACAAAACCAATGAGTGAACTCGAAACAAGCGCACCTGAAAAAACTGTGTGCGCGTGTCACAAGCCGGAGCCTTGGAGGTCTGATTCAATCGACCAGATTTGCAAGGCAATGGCGCTCTGCCAAGCGGAGATCAAGAACCCCAAGAAGGGCAAAACCGCCAACGCCGGAAAGTACAAGTACAACTACGCGGACATTTCCGACGTGCTGGCTTGCATCAACGCCGTGGCCCCCAAGTTCGGACTGGCCCATACGCAGGTGATCCGGCCCAACAACGAGGGACGCTCCTGCATCTTCACGATGGTCATGCACGAGTCCGGCCAATGGCTCCTGTCGGAGTACAAGCTTCCGCCGGCCGCTGACAACCATGAACAGGGAGGGAACATCACCTACGGTCGGCGCTACGCGCTGGCCCCCATGTTCGGCATCGCGTCCGAGGAAGACACCGACTTCAACGGCGCTCACCGTGGCGGCGATGCCGACGAGGACGAAGCCGCCAAGGAGGAAGCCGCCAAGAAGGCCGCGGAAGTCGCCGAGAAATACCGCACAGGCAAGTTCAAGAAGGTGACGCCTGTGAACCCTGCTGATCCTGTCGGCTCCGCAAGCCAGCCCAGCGCGTCACAGACCGCGCCTGTCGCTTCCGATGCGCCGGAGGCTACAAAGACAGCCACCGAAACCGGAGGCGATTTGAAGGCCCGTCTGGCGGCAAGCAGGGCGAAGGCCGCAAAGGCGGCTAAAGAGCACGTCGAAGCTGAAAAGGCAGAATCAGAGGCGATTGCCAACGAGCCTTCCGGCGCGACCGCCGAACGCGGACCGCTTGACTATTCCGGCATCCACGCCGGACTGGCCAAAAAACTCAAGGAATACGACAACGGCAAGTGCGACCCGATTGACGCCTTCAACACCTACGTGTGCCGTGGCGGTTTCCTCGGGCCGGACTACAAGGGCGGCGTCAAAGGACTTCCCTCTGACTTCTGCGACCAGGTGCTTTCGCAATGGGACAAGGTGGCAGCGAAGTTCGTTGCCGAAATCGTCCCGTTCTAATCATCACAACCCAACAACCAACCAGAAAGAAAACTGAATCATGAATTATGACTTCGATCAAGAGTTAGACGCCCCAGCCCCGCTCACCGTGTTCCCCGAAGGGCTTTGCTCCTTCGCCGTAACGAAGATGGAGAAGCGCCGCGATGAAGTGAAGAACAAGGGTGTTTCCGTGGGAACGTGCAACATCGCCCGCGTGATCCTCGCCGCAACGCATGTTTCGACGGGCGAGACGACGACGCTGGATTACGACCTCGTGTTGGAGTCTTCCCGCATGTTCCGCGTGTGGGAGTTCTTCACCGCCATCGGGCAGCGCAAGCACGGCGATGCTCAAGCCAAGTTCGCGCCGAACTGGAACAAGGTCGAGGGGGCCACCGGACTTCTGCTGACCAAGCACAACGAAGGCAAGAAGGCCAAGGACGACGGGACTTTTCCGATTTTCGTCAACATCGCGAAGTTCCTCACGGAAGAGGAAGCCGGGAAGTTGAGCCAAGAGGTCATCGACGGCGTTCCGGGGGCCAAGTCCGAAACGGAGAAGAAGGCCGGATACAAGTTCGACTAGTCAGAACCATCGCCTCTATGCCGTTCGACGCGACGGCATAGAGGATCAAACAAACAGAAAAGCGAGGGAACAATGGAAAAGGGATACAAGGGATTCAACAAGAAGCTGCAATGCACGCCTGACGAAAAGGTGTTCCAGTACGAGGTTGGAAAGACCTACGAAGAGCCCGAGGCCGTTCCGTGCAAGCGTGGTTTTCACTTCTGCAAAAACCCGTTCTTCGTTTGGGACTTCTACGGGATTTTTGAATCACGTTTCTGCATGGTGGAAGCAGACGCCGAGAACGTGATTGACCACGAGAACAAGTCAGTCACCAAGAAGATCACGATCAAGGCCGAATTGTCTTTGGGCGCATTCGTCAAGGAGTGCGTGGCGTACATGATCGACCTGTGCGACCCGAAAAAGGTTGACGTGTCGGATGCTGGTTCAAGCGGTGATGACGCCAAGATCGGTTCAAGCGGTTATTCCGCCCAGATCGGTTCAAGCGGTTATGCCGCCAAGATCGGTTCAAGCGGTTATGCCGCCAAGATCGGTTCAAGCGGTGATGACGCCCAGATCGGTTCAAGCGGTTATGCCGCCAAGATCGGTTCAAGCGGTTATGCCGCCAAGATCGGTTCAAGCGGTTATGCCGCCCAGATC
>Ga0116170_10001183_pt1 | contig 26714 bp, 24 predicted proteins | sample AD_JPNHW1_MetaG_FD_89797 | JGI IMG/M metagenome (GOLD analysis project Ga0116170, IMG submission 89797) | Active sludge microbial communities of municipal wastewater-treating anaerobic digesters from Japan - AD_JPNHW1_MetaG | ecosystem: Engineered > Bioreactor > Anaerobic > Digestate | place... | reverse complement strand
TGGAGCTATTTGGGGCGAAACAGACATGGAGCGAAGCATCTGAGAGAGATCCGCCGTCAAGGAGGATCTCCCTGATCGAAACGAAAACTCGCGGCAGATCTATCTGCCGCGCAGACTCCTAGGGACCCGATCCCCCGTCGGCCGGACACCACCGTTCCGACCCGGTCTTCCTACATTTCGCCTCTCGAATCGTGGTCTTCGCTTCCAACCAGCATCCGTCGGGAAGGATCCGAACCTCCCCGGGAATCGCCGAAACTCCGAAAGGTCATTTCATGCGTCGAGTCGTCATCACCGGCCTGGGCACCGTCAATCCTCTGGGCCATGGTGTGCGGGAGTACTGGGATGCCCTGGCCGCCGGCAAGAACGCCGTCGCCCCCGTGACGCTCTTCGACGCGTCGTCCTATCCCACCACCGTCGGCGCGGAAGTCAAGGACTACGACGGCTCCTGGGCTTTCCAGGACAAGAAGATGGTCTCGCGCCTGGATCGCTACCAGATCATGGGACACGCGGCCGCCAAGCAGGCCTTGGACGATTGCGGAGTGGATGTTTCCAAGGTGGCCGAACGCTTCGGCGTGATCATGGGCACCGGAATCGGGGCCATGGCCACCATCACCAAGGAACAACGCACCTTGGACGCCCGCGGGCACAAGCGGGTGACGCCGTTTCTGATCCCCGCCATCATCCCCAACATGCTCTCCGGGTACTTCTCCATCGAGTACGGGCTCAAGGGGCCCAACCTGTCGGTGGTCACCGCCTGCGCCACCGCCAACCACGCCATCGGCGAGGCCCTGGAGATCATCCGCCGCAACGAAGCGGACCTGATGGTCGCCGGAGGCGCGGAAGCCGCCATCGCCGAGCTGACCTACGCCGGATTCTGCAACATGAAGGCCATGAGCACCCGCAACGATGCCACCTCCAGCCGCCCGTTCGACAAGGGACGCGACGGATTCGTGATGGGCGAAGGCGCGGCCGTGGTGATCCTCGAGGAATACGAGCACGCCAAGGCGCGCGGCGCCAGGATCTACGCCGAAGTGGCGGGATTCGGCCAGTCCGCCGACGCCCACCACCTGACCGCCCCGCACCCGGAAGGCGAAGGCGGCTACCGCGCCATGCGCATGGCTCTGGAGAAGGCGGGAATGACTCCCGACCAGATCCAGCTGGTGAACGCGCACGGAACGTCCACTCCGTTGGGCGACAAGGGCGAAACGGGCGCGATCAAGAAATGCTTCGGCGACCACGCTTCCAAGCTCATGGTCCACTCCACCAAGTCCATGGTGGGGCACCTTCTGGGCGCGGCGGGCAGCGTGGAACTCATCGCCGGCCTGATGGCCATCCAGGAAGGCGTGGTCCATCCCACCCTCAACCAGTTCGAATCCGATCCCGACTGCGATCTGGACTACGTCCCCAACACCGCTCGCAAGGCCAAGGTGGACGCGTTCCTCTCCAACTCCTTCGGATTCGGCGGTCACAACGCCACGCTGGTCGTTCGTCGAGCCGGGGCCTGATCCCCATGCGAGCGCTTCCCCGCCTCTCGCTGACCCTGGTCCTGGCCGGATCCTTCCCGGCCGCGACCTTCGCCGCTCCCGACCCCGACCAGCCCAGCCGCCAGCGCGCCTACTGCAATCTGGTCAAGACCTGCCAGGTGCTGGACCGGACTGGGGCCTGCACCGAACAGCTCTCCGCCCCGGTGGCGGGAGTGAATCTCGACCAATCCTACTGCGGCTGGGTGCGGTCCTTCGACCGCAAGGGAATCCTTCCCACCCTGCATCAGGACGCCATCGAGATGTGGCAGTACATGGGCACCAAGTACCATGTGATGTACGTGGTGGCCGACACCGTTCCCATGAACGTCAAGGCCTTGGACCTGATGATGCGCAACATCCCGGTGGCGGCCAAGCTGGTGAACGCCTACCGAGGCACGGAGTACACCGCCGAATTCCCCATCGTGGAGGACAGCTCCTTCTTCAAGGGCAGCAACGGACGCAGCCTGCGTGGCAGGGCGCGCCAGCTGTGGGAACGAGAAGACCACCGCGAACGGGTGTACTACGGCCAGGGTCGCGTCCAGATCCTCTCCTGGAAGCTCATCGGCAACCTGGTGATCGAATTCCGCTCGTGGCCCCTGGCATCGGATGCCAACCGCACCTGCTACAGCGCCCGATTCACCATGTTCCCGTCGAATTCCGTGATCAACTCGGTGATGAACATGGGCATGTTCCGCTCCGTCGCCGTCGGCAAGATCCAGGAAGTGCTCGACGACGTCATGAAAGCATCGCAGGATTACGCCAAGGGCGAATTGGCCACCAGCCAGGTGGAGTTCTCCCCCGAGGAGAAACTGGTGCTGGGGCAATTCGAAGCCCTCATGAAGAAGTAGTGACCGGATCGCATCCACTTCGATCGGAGATGGCTCCATGAACCGACGTTCCCTCGCCTTCGCCGCCGCAACCGCCCTCCTGCTGGCAGGGGGATGCGCCCAGCAGTCCACCAAGACCCGTTACGCGCATGCGCACTACGATCTTCCCCGGATCCGTCCGGTCCCCATCCTCCCCCTGGCCGCCAACGAACGGTTCGGTGTGGCCGGTGGAGGCGCCTTCAGCGTGGGAGAACGGACCACCGGAATCCGTCGCCCCGGCGACAGCGCAGGAGGCACGTTGGACCTGTCCCAGCACATGCTGGCGGCGGGAATCTACGGCATGCTCAACATCAAATCCACCTGGGCCGCCTTCTACCTGAGCGAACAGGTCGACAAGACCGACGGCGTAATGTCGTTCGTGGACGACCACTGGGCCCTCCTCCTGGGCTATACTCTTCCTTCCCGCAAGCAGCGCGTCCTCCTCTACACGGGAATCGGAATGACCTCCTACGGACGGGACGTCCAGCTGGGCAGCGCGGACAGCACCGGACGATTCCTCACCGTGCACGATTCCGCCAACGACTATCCACTCATCCTGGGGTTCACCGCCATGAAAGGCGGCAAGAGCAAATTCAAGCCCTACGGCGGGGTCAGCTACCAGAAGAGCCTGGATATCCCGGGCTTCTGGAAGGACGGTTCGGAAAAGCGCAACGTGATCGACCTCTCCCAGATCCAACTGGATCTGGGAGCGCGCCTGGACGTCATGCGGGGAGTCTCCGTGCTGGGCGGTACCAGCTGGGTCTTCTACACCGACGAACGGATCAAGGGTTCCGACTGGCGCATCGGCATCGGCGGACAATACGCCATGGGCTCGAAGTAGCCCCCGACATTCCCTCGTCCGGTCCCGGGCCGGGAGAATGCATCTTTCCGGTCGCCTTCGATCAGACGGCATGATTCCCCAAAGCGGGGGATCTCGGCGCCGTCGCTCCAACCCTCCCATGCCGCTCGAGCGGGCGAATTGGGAACCCTGACCTCCAAAGCGGTCCGGGTACAGGGACCACACCTCCTATTCAATCCAGTCCTCGGGAGGAACAATCCATGTCCAAGGTCCTCATCATCGGCGCAGGTGGCGTCGCCAACGTGGTCGCAAAGAAGTGCGCCCAGAACAGCGCGGACTACTCCGAGCTCCTGATCGCCACGCGCACGAAGTCCAAGGCCGACAAGATCGCCTCGTCCATCACCAACATCCCCGTCTCCACCGCGAAGGTGGACGCCGACGACCCCAAGGAAGTGGCCGCGATCATCCGCGACTTCAAGCCCAAGCTCGTGATGAACATCGCGCTTCCCTACCAGGATCTGTCCATCATGGACGCCTGCCTGGAGACGGGCGTGGACTACCTGGACACGGCCAACTACGAGCCCAAGGACGTCGCGCACTTCGAGTACTCGTGGCAGTGGGCCTACCAGGAGCGCTTCAAGAAGACTGGCATCATGGCCCTGCTGGGGTCGGGCTTCGATCCGGGCCAGACCAACGTCTACACCGCTTGGCTCAAGAAGCACCACTTCGACCGCATGGACACGCTGGACATCGTGGACTGCAACAACGGCGACCACGGCAAGGCCTTCGCGACCAATTTCAATCCCGAGATCAACATCCGCGAGATCACCCAGAACGGCCGCTACTGGCAGGACGGCAAGTGGGTGGAGACCTCGCCCCTGGAGATCAAGGCCGACATCGCCTATCCGGAAGTGCAGGTGCGCGGCTCGTACGTGCTGTTCCACGAGGAGCTGGAATCGCTCGTGAAGAACTTCCCGGAGCTCAAGCGCGCCCGCTTCTGGATGACCTTCGGCGACAACTACATCAAGCACCTCACCGTGCTGCAGAACGTGGGCATGACCCGCATCGATCCGGTGAAGTTCAACGGCGTGGACATCATCCCGCTGGAATTCCTGAAGGCACTCCTGCCCGCCCCCGACAGCCTGGGCGAAGGCTACTCGGGTCTTACCTGCATCGGATGCCAGGTGGTGGGCGAAAAGGACGGCAAGCCCAAGACGGCGTTCGTCTACAACGTCTGCGACCACGCCAAGTGCTTCGCCGAGACCGGTGGCCAGGCCATCAGCTACACCACCGCGGTCCCGGCCATGCTGGGCGGTGCGCTCATGCTGCGCGGCACCTGGAAGAAGGCGGGCGTGGTCAACATGGAGGAGATGGATCCGGATCCCTTCATGAACGAGATCGGCAAGTGGGGATTGCCCTGGAAGCTCCTGGAAGGAGACGCGGCCAAGCTCGTCTGAGGCCGATCCCGGGGCGCATTCTCGCTCCCGGTTCCCGTCGCAGCCTCTCGACGTACCGGACGCGTACGCCTTCGTGGCTGCGCCACCCGGTCGCGTCGACTGCATCCCCGGATCTCGACCTCATGTGCCGATCCCGGGGCGCATATTCGCTCGAAAACCTCCCATCCGAAAAATGTCGGATGGGAACCCTGGTGGCCCGATCTCAGACTCCCGGAGCAGGGCAGCCGCACGTAGCATACGGCGTGACAGAACACGCATCCCATCAGACTCTGGATGGGCTCGAACACGCCTATTTCAGGGAACTGTCACTCCCCCCAACGCAGATCATCGAAGCCTATCGCCACTGGGTGCGAATGCCGTTTTCCTACATTCCCGGCATTGCCGACGATGGCGGATTCCCCGTACAATTCCAACTCGGAACCCGCTGACCAACACCGCACTGGAGCCGGAGCATGCGATCGACCTCTCCTTCCTTCCGAGGCCCGTGGGCATTCCTTATCGCAACCGCCATCGCCTCTGTGTGCCGCACAGCCTGCGGAGCGGATCCGATGGAGGTCGCGGGAACTCGGATCGACACTCTGGGCACCCGGTGGATCAATCCTGGATCCACGTCATGGCAGGACTCGGGTTCGATCGAGGGAATCGGAAGGGTCGCCTTCCAAAAGGACTTCCGCCGGGTGGATCGAGATTCGGTCCGAATCGCTGGCATGCTGCATCCGCTTCCGCCATGGCAAGCCCTGCTGGGAACAGTCGTGCCGATGGAAGCCACATGCGCGATCCTTGTATCTCCAGTCGATTCATCCATCAGGATCCGGATGGATCCGATCCGGAGTCTTCGAATCCGCAAGGACACCCCATTGCTCCTCGATTCGGGGCGAATCGCCACCTCCAGTTCGCCGGACTCCTGGTGGGAACTGCTTCCAGGCTCGAAGGATCCGGCGTTAATCTGGCGAAGCCCTTCCAACGAATTCATGGTTGAAGATGGCTTTTCAGGGGTCCGCTTGGATTCGATCGTCGCCATGCCCCGATTGCGACTATCGGGATTCGACACAACCCGATTCAATCGCACTCGCAAGTCATCCCATGGAACGATCGTCCTCCTCACCGATTCCGGAAAAGTTCCGACATCCGCCACCGGACGCGATCCCCTTCGTGCATCCTGCGACCACTCGACCAAGGACGAATTGCTCCACTCCTACTTCGACCCCTGCGAGAGGGGCTGCCGACAATTCGAATTCTTCCGGCCCGCGACGGTGGAGAGCATCTCCACCGATCGATTCGGAAGCAAATCGTTGTTCGATTCGAATCTGATCGACAAAGGCTTCGTCGCACCCTACATGAGAGGATACCGGACCAATCGACCAGTTACCCTGGTCGCGTCCGACCTCCGCCTGATGGTGGACCTGCTGGCCTTCCCGATGCCCAAGGATATTTCCGTTCCCCTCGATTCATCGTCGCGCGGAAAACCACTCGTGGAAAGAATCGCCCTCGAAACTCTTCCAAGGCCGATGGCCAATTTCTGGCGACAAGTCGACATTTCGAAAAGTAGGAGTGTGGGAATACAGCCAACCTGCCAGGTCCTGCACGAAGTGGGAACAGCCCCCCTCCACCCTGGACTTCCGCGGGTCCGGATGGAGGGAGATATTTCCGAGTGGAAATCACTCGAGAGCTATGTGGATTCGTTGTCCAGCTTCGGCCCCCCCCATATCCGCAGATTCCTTCCCATCTTCAAGGAACTGAGCCGAAGCGCAGCCGGGGAGGCTTCACGACCATTCTGGAATCTCATGATTCGAGGACAAAATGCGGAGCGAGGATGGCTGAACCTGTTTCTGGGGTCCGCATCCGTCATGGGTGTACGCCTGGTGGATCGGGAGCCGGTTGGCGCCCTCTTCGCAGGAATGACCGGCATCGCTGAAGACCCCTCCGACTCCAGCCTGAGTCCTCGAAAGATTTGGATCATCACCCGCTGGAAGCTGGGGGAAGCTCGACCCTATTGCGAATGCGGGTGCTGCCACCTCCACCACGAGATTAGCTTCTGATGTTTCGTCGGCTGCTAACGGCGCTTCAGGAAGACCGGGTTGGAATAGAACCAGCGGTTGTACAGGGCTTGCGAAGCGTCGTTTGGATAGTGCGTTTCGTCGCAGAGGGGATTGCCCGCCGAGTCCGTCCATCCCGCCGTCCCCCGCGGCAAGCGGGAGCCACGCACGCGGAAATAGCTCGAACGATCGGCAGGCAGCTTCCATCGCGTCTCGAACCATCCATCCACCGAGCGGACCAGATCCCCGGTCCGGACACTGGCCACCACCGAAACATTGGCGACCGTATCCAAGGTGTAAGCTCCGTCGCCGGGCAGGATCCGCCCATGCACCTCCCCACGGATCAGATCCACGTGGTCCACCACGGGAATGTCGCCCAGGGCGCTGTGCGCCGGCACATGGTAGCGCACCAGCACCGTGACGGAATCACTCCCCGTGGTCAGCTCCCCGCCCATGGAGGCGACGTTGCGGCCGTCGTCCAGTTCCAGCGAGAAACTGTCCACCAGGTCGCCCATGGTCGCCACGGTGGCTCCGGAACGCAGGCCCGCCAAGATGCCCGCAGCGGACTTGTCCGCCACCCGCGTGACGTTCTTGTTGTACTCCCCGGGATAGTGGTCGTTGGCACCCGAGTAATGGAAATCGGAATTGGCGAAGACCCACACCTTGCGCCCCTCGCTCCAGAGCGCGTCCATGACTCCACCGACGCGAGCCAGCATGCGGTCCACCCCACCCCAGGTGCGGGCGTTCCAAGGGTCGTCCGGAAATGGCGGGGTGTAGCCGTAGAGTCCTCGCGAAGATGCCTTGTGGTGCCCCGGAATCGCCTCGATCCCCAGGAAGACGGGCCCACCCGCCTCGTGGAGATCCCGCAGATCCTGGATGAAGGTGAGTCGCAGCCGGGATGGGTGGTTCACCACGATCCAACTGGAATCGCCGTGGTGATCGCGCAGCCACCGCGCTCCCGCCAGCGCCTTGGCGTGCGAGTTGACCCTTTCCTTGACGGACGCTTCCGGCCAACCCGCTCCCACGGTGTCGCCATCGCCGGCGTCATAGAGGAATTCGAACCGCGAGATCGGATCCGGGGAAGAGGCCAGGATGCCTACCGATGCGTGTTCGTGGCCAGGAACATTCCATTCCACGCCCTGGAACAGCTGTCGCCCGGGATGGAAACGACGTAAACTGTCCACGGCGGGCCAGGAAAACTCACCGAGGGACTGCCACCTCCACATGTATCCACCCGTCGGGATTCCTTTCAGCTGGATCTGGGGCGATGCCGTGATGGAATTCCCGAAACGGTCGGAGGAGAAGGCGCCACCGTGTTCGGAATTGGCGAACCAATCCAGTCCGAACCCAGACGGAACACTGTCACGGATCGGGGATCCATCGAAGTTCCGCAGGGAATACGTGCCACCGAAGGCGTGGGCCGCGACATCGTCCAGTGTGTGCGATCCATCGGTGAGGAAGGTATGGGTGTGGAAATCGCCAGCGACAGTGCGGATGGGTGGAATCCCCAGCTCCAGGTTGTCGCCATGGACCACCGAAACCTGTCGGAACCCGCGTCCGGGAATCCAGATCGACAATGTATCCGGCAGAGGAGGATCGACCAGCAGACCTCCGCCCGCCGTCCGACCGCTCCCGGAAACGACCACGTTCCGTCCCACCTTCAGGATGCTCCAACACGTCGCCGACCCGGCGGGATCCACGCAGACCCATCCGAAATCGTCTCCGATCCGGCCTGGATGCAGATCCACCGGAGCCTCCGCCAGAAGTCGGCTCCGCCCCGAAGGGGACACCCACCAGAAGGAGTGCCCTGGACCACCCAAGAACAACCTGGTGCCGCCTCGCACCGTCGGTGGTTGGCGGAATTCCACGACCGTCCGCCCCATCGCGGGGAGCTCGAAACGGCCTGTATGGTCCGTCCATGCGGCTCTTCCGGACTGGAGTCCCACGATCCTGGCGCCGTGGACGGGTTGCATGTCTGTGCCTGATCTGATCCTTCCGGACACTCTCTCGAATTTCGCCTGGGCCATGCAAGCCACGAGGAGCACCACCGCGATCGACCGGATCGCGGATGGCAGACGGGACATTGTGGGATCCATTGGAGGCAGCGATGGTCGAATCGTCATCCTGCTAGGAAGCTAACTCGGAACGCGATGCCATTCCCGGGATTTTCCAGCGAATCCAACTCCGATCAACCGGATATGGAATTCCACCAACGGAGCCATGAACGGGAATCCTTGCGGACCTTGCGGATGGACCTGCCAGCGGACGATCAGGCCGAAGCCAAACGATCGCTCGTGGCACTCAGCCCCTTCGGCAACGGGGATGCCACCTCCACCAGGAGCGTGGCGTGATCGTCCCCCACCGCGATGTAGAATCCCCGAGGAAGCCCCGTCAGGTCCACGACGGTCCCGGACGCCGAACCGTAGGCCCTCTGGACGAGACTGCCGGAAGCGTCGCGCAGCTCCAGGCGCGCCGTGGTGGAACGGAGGAGGTTGCCACGAAGCTCCAGGGTGCCCCGTGCGGCATCGACCTCGGAAACCGGATCAACGGCGATGGCGATCAAGGCAGCTTCACCAGCCCGACCGATGCCCTCTCGCCGTCGATCGATCGGCTCACCAGGAAGGTTCCCGACCTCTGCGCGGAAAGGTCGAACACCACCGGGAGCATCCGGCCAGCCTCGACTTCCCTTGCCGCCACAAGCCGCCCGGACTGGGTGTGAACGGAAACCGTCATCGATCCCGGCGCGCGCCCTCCCGAGGAGGATGCGTCCACGACCAGCTCGTGGCCGACCATCCGGACACCGAAGGTGGGCACCTTGCCGCGGCGCGCCAAGCCCTCGCCGGTGGAAGAGAATTGGGGAACCGGGATGGCGACCTTCGACTTGATGTCGGCATAGGCGGGCTCGATGCCCGCGTTGGCGATCGTTGTTGCCGACGTGCCGTTGTTGTCCGACTGCGTGTAGGAACCGCAGACGTTGCAGGCGACTCCCGAAGGCGAGTTCACGGATACGTTGTGGCTGATGTCGAAACCGCTCGAACCTTCGTCCAGGTAGATGGGCAGGATCCAGTAGTCGGCCCATTGGGACTGCTTGGAGTCGTGCATGTAGTTGTACTGGATCTGGCCGCCCGTTCCCTGGTTGGACAAGGTGTAGATGTTCCCGCCGTCGGCCAGGAGCTGGTTCACGTGGTGGATGTTGTTCCAGTTGATGTGGTTGTTGGTCATCGCGTTGGGGGTCTTGGTCCATCCGTAGCCCACATTGATCCCCGTGTATCCCATGTACGACACCTCGTTGTGTTCGATCACGACGTACCGGGGATAGCCGGCCACGATCCCGACCCCGCCCTGGGCTTCCGTCGTCACGTTGGTGACGAGGTTGCTGCGGATGGTGTCGTTGGTGCTGATCTCGGCCTTGTCGGTCGGATTGTAGGGAACATGGAATTCGGTGGCGGAATCGGCGGTGAACTTGCCGATGGAAATGCCGTTGATGCCGCAGTCGGTGATCACGTTGCCGACGATCCCGCTGTTGTTCGTGCCCGAAACGAAGTCGAGTCCCGTCGCGGCCATCTGCGCGAGGACGTTGCGCTCGAAACGCACATGGTGGGCGTTGGTGACCATGACGCCCGCCGGAGGACGGCCGACGTATTGCTTGTTCTGGAGGGTGGAGGAGATGCTGTACTGTCCGGCCTGGGCATCCAGGAAGCCCATCTGGCTGGGGCGCATGTAGGTGGTGTGCGCGAAGACGATGCCCTGGATGGCGAGATAGCCGACCATGTTGGAAGTGCTCGTTCCGGCCACCTTGACCAGGGTCTCGACCATCGGGGCCACGGCTTTCGCCTTGGTCATGTCCTCGCCGGAGAGCGGCATGTAGTACAGGATGTTGGCGGTCTCGTCCAGGTACCACTCGCCCGGGGTGTCCAGGAACTCCATCGCGTTTTCGAGGTAGTACACCTGCTGCTTCGGGGGATTACTGGAGAAGGCGATGCCGAGCATGGGGTACGGGCGGTTGAAGAGGATGTTCTCTTCGGTGCTCTGGATCTTGACCTTGGTGTAGCTGCCCATGTTGGTGGTGGAGGCGAGACGCAGCGTCGCGTCGGCCCAGGCGATCATGAGGTGCATCTCGACCTTGTTCAGGTTCTTCCAGTTCAAGCCGACCGAAGTCGCGATGTTCAGCGCCTTGCCGCTGGTGTCGACCTTGGTCAGGCGGTAGAAGTTCGGGGCGTTGTTCGCCCCCAGGTTGGGCAGGCGGGCCCGGATCGCCTTGGTGTTGTTCACGTAGAGCTGGCGGAAGCGCGCCGTCACCCCTTCGACCTTCCAGATGTTCTTGCCCTGGTCGTGGAGGGTCCAGCCCGTGATGGGCTGGCCGCCGGTGACCAATGGGGTCTCGCCGGTCTCGGCGCGGTAGCGCACGTATTTCCCGTTCGCGCCGCCGTCTTCGCTGCCCAGCGAGAAGGTCTTGGAGAGAGGGTAGGTGCCGCCGCGCAGGACAACCTCGATGTCGCCGCTCATGGTCTTGTTGATCGCGCGCACCGCGTCGCGCGCCTTCTCCAGGGTCTTGAAGGGCTCGGTCCGGGTGCCGGAGTTGGCGTCGCTGCCGTCGGGAGAAACGTAGAAGGTGGCCTGGATCGCGGCCGATGCCACCACGGCTCCCGCAAGCACCAGGATGATCGCGCCCTTGAGCGCCGCGGATGTCTGCTTCATGAGATCTCCTCTCCCGTCGACCGGTCCGAACCTGAATCCTCCCGGAATCTAGGGGCCACCGCCACGGGAGGGGGGGCATCCGCGACAGGTCCGTTTGTAGAAACCTCAAACACCGAGCCGAGGATCGGGAAAGTCCACCTGGACACCGATGCCCATGCCAAGGCTGCAATCGGAGGGCGGCGGATCGACCTCCATTTTCTGTCCATCGCGATGCCGGAAACTCCGTAGCCCCCACTGTGGCAAGCGGCCGCTTTTGTAGTGGCTACAAACGGATCCTCCAACGATCCCGCCTGCGGAGAGGCGCGGGCCGGTAGGTTCACCAACGACAACCTCCTTCCACCCTTTCCTCTTCGGAGTCGTCCACATGAATTCCCATCGATCCGGGGACCACCCACTTCCAGGCAGCAGATCCGTTCGCGGAATCCTCCACTTTCCGCTTGGCGGACTGGGCGCTCTCGGTCTGGCCATGGTCGTTCCCACAGGCGTCGCGCAGGCCAAGACCCTGATCGACTACTTCCTGCCCACCCCCGTCATCAAGCAGACGACGTCCAACGCCTGGGGCTCGACCGGAGTCCTTCCCCGCGACCAGGACAACGGCGTCGAGGACAAGACCAACAAGTCGTGGTCCTACTGGGACGGCAAGATCCTGCGCGCCAAGGACGGCAAGTACCACATGTACGTGAGCCGCTGGAGCCAGAGCGCGGGCCACAACGGCTGGTTCGGATCGGTCTGCGTCCACACGGTGAGCGATTCCTCCCCCCTGGGACCCTACGTCGACAAAGGACTCTGCTACAACGACCAGAACGGCAAGGGCCACAACGTCATGGTCGAGCAGATGAACGACGGCACCTATTTCGTTCTGGTCAGCGAGACCCGCCGTCCCGCCACGGTGTACACCTCCAAGTCCCTCGACGGCCCCTGGGTCGCGAAGGGCTCGATCAGCTTCCAGGCCAACGGTTTCAACATCGATGTCGGCAACGGAAGCCAGCTCCACTCCAACACGGTCATTCTCCCGCGTCCCGACGGCAGCTTCCTGAGCATCGCGCGCGAAGGAGTCGTCTCCCTGAGCACCAGCGGCATCCTGGGGCCGTACAAGGTCATGACCAAGAGCGTGTTCCCCAACGTCCAGGGCCTGAACAACGGCTTCGCCGAAGACCCCGTGATCTGGCGCAGCGGCAACAAGTACCACATCACCGTGAACTGGTGGGACGCCAAGCAGGCCCGCCACGTCATGTCCGACGACGGCATCAACAACTGGAAGGACATGGGCGTGGCCTACATCCCGTCCCGCGACTTCATCAAGTACTCCAACGGCGTCGTGAACCACTGGACCAAGATCGAACGCCCGCAGGTCTACCTGGAGAACGGCCACGTCACCCACTTCACCTTCTCCGTGATCGATGTGGAAAAAGACAAGGACGGCGGCAACGACAACCACAACAGCAAGGTCATCGTGGTTCCGTTCGACGGCCTGCAGTTCGACAAGGACAACGGTTGGGTGTCGGATGCGGATCCCATCGCTCCGCACAGGCCACAGGGAATCGCGGTGGTTCGGCAGGACGGCGGTTGGGCTGTGCGGTTGGCCGGCTTCGGGTCCGAACCGGTCGACTTGGAGGTCCGGGACCTGGATGGCCGGGTGGCGATGCGCCGCTCGCTGGCGCCATCCTCCGCCGGGACGGTCTCCTGGCCGGAACTGGACCGTCTGCCATCGGGCACATGGTTCGTCGGGGCCTCCACCGCGAACGGAACCCGAGAGATCTCCGCCTTCACCAGATTCTGACCAAAACCGCCTTGGCCCCTCCACCGATCCGCGCCATCCCCGGGGATGGCGCGGATTCGATCCACTATGCCGAATCATCCCTCCGCGCGTTTTCGATCTCGTCCATGACCTTGTCCCGGCAGGTGGGGCAGATGCCGTGCGAGAAGACCGCGCTGGAATGGCGGCTGACGAAGGATTCGATCTGCTCCCAGTAGTTGGAGTCGTTGCGGATCTTCTTGCAATAGCAGCAGATGGGCAGGAAACCACCGAGTTCCTTGAGCTCTTCCTCGTGCCGACGTTTCAGCGCTTCCTGGGCCTCGATCCGCTCGGTCACGTCCACGCAGCTGCCGATGAATCCCCTGAACCCTCCGTCCTTGTCGAAATAGGGCGCTCCGCGATCGAAGATCCAGCGATACTGCCCATCCGCGCGTTTGAGACGGTATTCCATCTCGAAGGCCCGGCAGTCCCGGAAATGGGTGGTGTAGATCTCCAGGCACCGCTGGAAATCCTCCGGGTGCACACCTTCCGCCCAGCCGTTGCCCAGCTCCTGGGCCATCGACCGCCCGGTGAAAGCCAGCCACCGCTCGTTGAAATAGTCGCAGCCCATGGAGAGATCCGCCCTCCAGATGAGGATCGGAGATTGCTCCACGAGGATTTGATACTCCTCCGCCCCAAGGATCGGGGGAGAATTGGTCTTCATGGATCGAGAGTATCGTTTTGCGACGGTGCGGTCAATCCACCCCTTCCGGCTCCCCCCGTGGGCCTTGGCCAACCGTACTCGACAGGAGACCGGTTTGTCGGACTTTCGAGGTTTTCCATCCGTCAGGTCCGCCAAAAGCGGCTAAATCTTGGATGTCGACCTCCCGACCCACAAAGGACCGCCCATGCAACCACGAGCGTCTCTTTCCTCCCGGATCCAGCGGACCTGCGAAGCCCTGGTCTTCGGATTGTTCGCCATGATCTGGACCTCGAGTTTCACGGGATGCCAGTCCATCACATCCCCTCCTTCTGACAATGTGATCGTCAAATACGGAGGTCCGGAGCCCCGAGACACCCTGGTTGTCCGGTACGGAACGCCCCCGCCACAGGACACCGCCATCGCCAAATACGGCACTCCCCCGCCACCGGTGAACGACTCCATCCGCACCCTCTACGGCATCCAGACCCCGATCGGGCGCGATACCATGATGGCCTGGTACGGGGTGATCACCCCTCTTCCCACCGACACCTTCCTCGCCAAGTACGGAGCCCCCGTACCCTCCACGGTCGACACCATCATCGCCAAATACGGCGCTCCCACCGCGCCCACCGACCACCTCATCGCACGCTACGGTTCCCCCTCCATCCCTCCGCCCCAAGCATGAAGTCGGCTCTCCGCACACTCCCCATCAAGCGCAAGGCGGCCCTTGAGGCCTACCGGCTCCACCGCGCCATCCAGACCCACAACCACCGTCTACGCTATTTCTTCTGGGAATGCACCCTGCGGTGCAACCTCGCCTGCAACCATTGCGGCAGTGATTGCGTCAGCGCCAGCGACACTCCCGACATGCCCATCGAAACCTTCCTCAAGGTCCTCGACCAGGTCGCCACCAAGGTGGATCCCAAGGAGACCCTGATCGTGGTGACCGGCGGCGAGCCACTGGTGCGCAAGGATCTGGCCCAATGCGGAGCAGCATTCCGCGACCGGGGATTCCCCTGGGGAATGGTGACCAACGGATGGGCGATGACGGAACCGACCTGGATCTCGCTGGTGGACGCGGGAATCCGCTCCCTGACCGTGAGTCTGGACGGGCTCGAGGAAACCCACGACCAGTTCCGACGCCGCAAGGGTTCCTGGCGCAAGGCGGTAGGCGCCCTTTCCATGGCCGCATCGACCGAAGGCCTCACCTTCGACGCCATGACGTCGGTCACCCCGCACTCACTTCCCGAGCTCCCCCGGATCCGCGAGATGCTGGTGGAGATGGGCGTCAGGAATTGGCGCCTGGACATGATCTTCCCCAAGGGGCGCGCCAAGCGGCACCCCGACCTCTTCCTTTCTGACGTGCAGTACGCCGAGATGATGGCCTTCCTGCGGGAAACCCGCGCCCAGGGCATGATCTCGGCCGCCTGTGGATGCGACGGGTACCTGGGAGCCCTGGAAGGCCAGGTCCGCGACACCCCGTTCTTCTGCCGGGCGGGAATCAACATCGGATCCGTGCTGTGCGACGGCTCCATTTCCGCCTGTCCCAGCCTACGGGCGGATTACATCCAGGGCAACATCCACACGGACGACTTCTGGGACGTCTGGGAGAACCGGTTCCAGGTGATGCGCGACCGGTCCTGGGCCCGCACCGGCAAATGCGCCACCTGCGAGGAATGGAAGTACTGCCACGGCAACGGCCTGCACCTGCGCGACGAATCCACCAAGGAACTTGCCTTCTGCCATCTGGAACGTCTGGAAAGCGGCATGGTCAGCTGCCGCTGACCGCGCGGATTCAGGGGACCAGCGACCTCGCGCACCGGAAGCCCACGAAGTCGTTGGATGCGGAGGGCACATCCCACACCAACCCCGCACTCCCCACCAACCCAAAAACAAAAAAGCCCACCGGCCAAAGGCACGGTGGGCAAATCAATTCACAAAGCAGTTCCCTGATGCCTGGATGAGGGATGCAGTCGAAGCGACCCGGACCTGAAGCCGTCCGCCCCAACCCAAGCATTCCGGCCAAGGCCGGAATGGGCAAGTGTTTGGGGACGGCGACGGTCCAGGGAGCGAGAGCGCGCCCCGAGACGGGTCTCAGATTTTGTGGAAGACGGCCTTGTCGCCGAGCTGCTCTTCGATGCGGATCAGCTGGTTGTACTTGCAGATGCGATCGGTGCGCGACAGCGAACCGGTCTTGATCTGGCCAGCGCCCGTGCCCACCGCGAGGTCGGCGATGAAGGCGTCCTCGGTCTCGCCGGAGCGATGGGAGGAAATGACGCCGTAGCCGGCCTTCTGGGCCATCTTGATGGCGTCGAGGGTCTCGGTGACGGTGCCGATCTGGTTGACCTTGATGAGGATCGCGTTGGCGGCGCCCATCTTGATGCCCTTCTCGAGGCGAACCGGGTTGGTGACGAAGAAGTCGTCGCCGACGATCTGGATCTTCTTGCCCAGGGCCTTGGTGAAGGAGACGTAGCCTTCCCAGTCGTTCTGGTCGAGTCCGTCCTCGATCGAGTAGATCGGGTACTTCTTGCACCATTCGGTGTACTTGGCGACCATGTCCTTGGCGGTGTAGAGCTTGTTGGGCTCGGACTTCCAGAACTTGTAGCCCTTGCGGTCGCCTTCGTCGAACAGCTCGGAGGAAGCGCAGTCGAGAGCGATCTTGATCTGGGTTCCGGGCTTGTATCCGGCGGCCACGATGGCCTCCATGATCACTTCCAGAGCCTGGTCGTTGGACAGATTGGGAGCGAAGCCGCCTTCGTCGCCAACGGCGGTGACGTGCTTGCCCTTCTTCAGGATGCCCTTGAGGGTGTGGAAGATCTCGGTGATCCAGCGCAGGCCTTCCGAGTAGGTCTTGGCGCCGACGGGGGCGATCATGAACTCCTGGAAGTCGATCATGTTGTCGGCGTGCTTGCCGCCGTTGATGATGTTGGCCATCGGGACGGGCAGCGTGAAGGTCTTGTTCTTGTGCAGCTTGCCGATGTACTTCCAGAGGGGCAGACCCTTGGAAGCGGCGGCGGCGCGGGCCACGGCCATGGAGACGGCCAGGATGCCGTTGGCGCCCAGCTTGCCCTTGTTCTCGGTGCCGTCGAGCTCGATCATGGCCTTGTCGATGCCCTTCTGGTCTTCCACGTCCCAGCCCTTGAGGGCCTTGGCGATGGGGCCGTTCACGGCGGCGACGGTCTTGAGGACACCCTTGCCCTGGTAGACCTTCTTGTCGCCGTCGCGCAGTTCCACGGCTTCGTATTCGCCGGTGGAAGCGCCCGAAGGCACGGCGGCGGAGGCGATGGTGCCGTCGTCGAGGAGGACGTCGGCTTCCACGGTGGGGTTGCCACGGGAGTCGAGGATCTGGCGGGCGACGATCTTCTTGATCTTGGGCATTCGAAATCTCCGATGAATATTCAGGATGACGGATTCTGTCACCACCGTCGCGGACGACGGAGGAGCTTCCGAACGAAACGTAGAAGCCTCGGAGGGCCCTATGCAAGGGGTTTCAGGCTCAGGACTCCGATTTTCCTGCGGACCGGGAGCGTGGACGACCAGGCTCCCGGAGCCGCCGAGGACCTAATTTCCCAACGCCAACCCCGGATCCACCGGCCCTTCCAGGGGTCCCGTTTCGCCGCGTTCCAGTCGCCAGAGGGCGGCGCCCGCGATCATCGCGCCGTTGTCCGTGCACAAGGAGGGCGACGGAAATCTCGCCCACTTTCCGGAGCGTTCGGCCATGTGCTGCATCCGTTCGCGCAGCCGGCGATTGGCCGAGACCCCCCCGCAGACGGCCACGCCGGGAAGGTTCCGCTCGTCCAGGGCCACGCGGCACTTGGCGACCAGCGCATCTACGATGGCTTCTTCCAGACTCGCGCAGACATCGTTCAATCGCGGCGGAAGTCCGTCGCCCAGCTCCTTGACCAGACGGCCCAACGCGGTCTTGAGTCCGGAAAAGGAAAAGTCCAGACCTTCGCCGCGCAGTCCGACGGGAAGGGGGAAAGCCTTCCGGTTTCCCTGGGCCGCCAATCGGGAGACCTCCGGCCCCGCCGGATATCCCAGGCCGAGAATCTTGCCGCATTTGTCGAAAGCCTCCCCGGCCGCATCGTCGCGGGTGGCTCCAAGAGCCAGGAAACGACCGTCGGCGGTCACTTCCGTGAGTTCGGTGTGGCCACCGGAAACCGTCAAGCACAGGAACGGCGGATTCAAGGTCGGATCCGTCAGCCGCACCGCGGCCAGGTGCCCCTCCAGATGGTTCGCGCCCCAAAGCGGCTTGCCCGCATCCATCGCCAAGGCCTGGGCGAACGACGCTCCCACCAGAAGCGGTCCAGCCAGGCCCGGGCCGCGAGTATAGGCGATGCCATCCAACCGCTCGATGGATGTGCCTGCCTCGTCCAAGGCCTGCCTCACGATTCCGGGCAGCAGTCGCAGATGCTCGCGGGAAGCGATCTCGGGAACCACGCCACCGAATTCGGCATGGACCTCCTGGGTATGGAGGAAGTTTGAGAGGACACGCCACCCATCGATCACGGCGGCAGCGGTCTCGTCGCAGGAGGTCTCGATTCCCAGGATCAGCATAGGCAGGGAAACCTAACCCGAAACCCGATTCCAGCCCAAGAAAAAAAGAGCCCCCCGGGAGATCTCCCGAGGGGTTCGATCACCGCGCGAGGCGATCTCCATTGAACATATATCCATCAAGCCCCGTCGCGCAAGCCCCCCTCCAAAAAGACTTCAACGGATTCACGAATAGAGAAACCACCACCCACTCCCCAGTTCCCTCCCCAATACACCTCGCCTTCCCCGCAATCTCCACCTCCCCGGAATTCCAAGCTTTTCCCGCCTCTCTCGGTACCACGGCATTCCGCGCCTCCCGCGCCTCCATTCCCAACCCAGCCCCCAAACACCGCGCAGCGAAGCGGACGCGGGCAAAGCAGATCAAACTCAATCCCAAGCGACTTCCACCACCCCCGCAATCCCCACCAGCCCGGAAACAAAAAGCCCACCGGCCAAAGGCGACGGTGGGCAAATCCATGGCACATGGAAAACGTTCGAGCGAGCGGGATGCAGACGACCCGCCCCGCCCCCCGAAGCCGTCCGCCCAGGCCCGGGCATTCCGGTTTCACCGGAATGAACCAGTTTTGGGGACGGCGAGAGGGGACGGAAGGGGAGTATGCGCCCGCGCAGCCGAACGTTACTTGTCGGTGAGGGCGACGACGCCGGGCAACGCTTTGCCTTCCAGGTATTCCAGGCTCGCGCCGCCGCCGGTGGACACGTGTGTCACCTTCTTGGAAAGGCCGGCCTTCTTGATGGCAGAGGCGGAATCGCCGCCGCCGACCACGGTGCAGGCGCCGTTGGCGGTCGCTTCGGCCAGGGCCTGGGCGATCGCGAAGGTGCCCTTTGCCGATTCCTCGATCTCGAACACACCGGCAGGGCCGTTCCAAAGGACGGTCTTGGCCGACTTGATGATGTTCGCGAAGATCTCGACGGTCTTGGGCCCGATGTCCACGCCTTCCTGGTCGGCCGGGATGTCGTTGACGGAAACGTACTTGGTGGGCCCCAGGGTGCGACCGCCGAAGTCGAGCTTGGTGGTCACCAGCACGTCCACCGGCAGGCAAAGCTTGTCGCCGGCCTGGGCGATGAGCTCGGCGGCCAGCGGAACCTTGTCCATCTCGCACAGGGACTTCCCGATTTCCTTGCCCTGGGCCTTGGCGAAGGTGAAGCCCATGCCGCCGCCGATGATGAGCTTGTCGACCTTGGGGAGCATCGCCTTGATGACGTCGATCTTGCCCGAGATCTTGGATCCGCCGATGATGGCCACGAAGGGACGCTTGGGGTTTTCCACGGCGTCGCCCAGGAAGTCCAGTTCCTTCTTCATGAGGTAGCCGGAGGCACGGGGCAGATTCAGGCCGGTGATCGAGGAGTGGTCGCGATGGGCGGTTCCGAAGGCGTCGTTGACGTAGAGGTCGGCGAGCTTGGTGAGTCCGGCGCGGAAGGCGGCGATGTCTTCCTTGGAGGCGGCGAGCTTCGAGCCGTCTTCCAGCTTGACCTTGCCCTCTTCCTCGATGTGGAAGCGGAGGTTTTCCAGAAGGAGCACGTCACCGTCCTTGAGGGCGGCCACGGCGGCTTCCACTTCGGGTCCGACGCAGTCGGAGGTGCTGGCGACGGGCTTGCCCAGGAGCTTGGAGAGGGCGGCGGCGACGGGAGCCATGCGCAGCGAATCCACGACCTTGCCGTCGGGACGGCCCAGGTGCGAGGCCAGGATGACCTTGGCGCCCTTCCCGATCAGGTACTGGATGGTGGGGAGCGCAGCGGCCAAGCGCTTGTCGTCCTCGACCACGCCGTCCTTGAGGGGAACATTGAAATCGACGCGCACGAACACGCGCTTTCCGGCGACGTTGAGATCTTCGACGAACAGCTTGGCCATGGAATCCTCGATGATGGTTGGTTGTTGCGATCCGTGGGTGGAACGACCACCCGGGTTTGAGGAAAGGAAAGGTAATACCGGACGATCAGCTCCCCGACAGGCGGGCCTTCAAAAGGCGGATGTCCAGGATGGCGTTTCGCGCGAGGCGGCGAGCCTCGAAGCCACGCCAGGTCCACTGGATGGCCGTCAGCGAAGCGAGGTCGGCCGAACCCGTGTTCCCGCTGGCGTTGGAGCGTTTCTCCACGCCCCTCTGGACGGCCTTCGCCGCCTCCTCGGGCCCAAGGAAGGTCTTGATGCTGTCGGATTCCGGCCAGGAGAGTTGTTCCCACTGGGACAGATCCACGATCCCTTCCACGGCCAGACGCTTGCCGTTGGCGTTTTCCGCACCGACCGCCGAATCCACCACGCGTTCGTACCAGGCCAGACCCAGCGAATCGCCGGCTGGACGGGGGGAACTCTTGAGGAGCACCGCGGCGGTCCGACGCGCCTTGACGGCGCACCACCAGGAGCGGGCCAGGCCACGCCCCGATTGCAACCCGATTCCCGTCCCGTCGCCTGTGTTGCGGGCGAACTTGATCTGCCTGCGGTAGGTGTTCCCGGCGGATTGGAACAGGCTGGGAAGCTTGCGCTGCACCAGGATCTCCTGGGCCACGCGATCGGTGTCGTTGCGGAAATCGATCCGCTGCCCCGCCACGTCCATGGCATAGCGTTCGATCACCCCGGCGATGTCTCTCAGGGCCACCGGGGTCCAGGGGTAGGCGTAGCAGGAGACCGCCTGGCGGAAGTACCCGAAGGCCTCCTCCATGTACTCGCGTCGACGCAGGTGGGCCGCCTTGCGATCGGCGGGGTCCAGAGCGTCGAAGTGCAGGCCGGCGGCCTTCCGCGCGGCCAGGTCGCCCAGGCGCCAGTAGATCTCCGCCGCTTCGACGGAATCCGGCATCAGGTCGCCCACACCGCGCACGAAGGCGTTGGTGAGGGTCTTCCAGCGGAACAGGGCGCGACCCGTGTCGCCCAGGCCCAGCCAGGCGCGTCCTTCCAGGATCCGCATCTTGGATCGCAGGCGCTGGTCGGTGGGGAATGCCTGGTCGGCCTTCTCCACCAGGGGTTGGATCTCCGAGAAGCGGCCGGCCTGGGCCAGCATGAGCGCCTGGGAATGGAGGGCCTGGGTGGAAAAAGCGCCACGCGGATCCACCTTCCAGGATTGGGCGTAGAGCAGGTAGGCGGAGTCGGCACGGCCCATATCCTCCAGTACGCGGCCCGCTCCGTACCAGAATTCCGCGGCGTCCGCGCGATCTGGCATCCCCTTGGCGGCCTGGGCCAGGATGGAGGCTGCGCCGAACCGGTCGGGAAACACGGCCATGCAGCGCGAACGGAGCACCGTGGAACGGAGCACCTGGGGCTCGTCCTCGGCCATGGCGGTGGCCTGGGCGGATTTGTCCGCGCAGCGCCGGAAGGCCGCCACGGCGGAATCCTCCTGGCCGTCGATGGCGAAATCGGCTCCGCGCGCGAACTCCACCGCCGCCTGGGCCAGCGCCTGGTCGCTCACGCGCACCCCCGTGCCCACGGCAAGCCCCGCCGCCCCGTTCCAGTCGCGCTGGAAGAACCGTTCCATGGCCCGCTGGGCGGCGGCTGGCCGCGCGTCCACGAAGGCGATGTCGAAGAACCATTCGGGGGAGAACTCCTCGTAGCCTGCATCGGCATCGGCGGCGACCACGGGAAGGGAGGCGAGCAACACGGCCAGTAGAATGCGCATGGAAGCCGAACCTAGAAATCCACCGCCCTCCTCTCAACGCTCCTCCGGAGCCTCAGAGCCATCCGCTTCGACAAAAACTGGCATGTCCTTGGCGGGTCACGATGAGGTGGTCCACCAGCGCCACCTCGAGGGCCGCGCCGATCTCCCGCACCCGACGCGTCAGGTCGCGATCCTGGGAACTGGGTTGCAGGGACCCCGCCGGGTGGTTGTGGGCCAGCACCAGTCCCGTGGCCCGCATCCGCAGTGCCCCATCGAAGAGCTCGCGGGCGTACAGGACCGTGCGGGTCCGGGAACCGGGGTCGAACACCTTCCGTCCCAGGATCCGCCCTTGCTGATCCAGGTACACCACCGCGAACCTCTCGTCCTCGGCCAACCCGATCTCGGCGCGGAACCAGGGAACCAGTTCCTCCGGATCCAGGCAGCGCTCGCGAAGGCCCTCGCGTTCCAATACCAGTTCGCGATGGATGCGTGCGCACAGGGCCATCAGGCTTGCCGCATGGGGACCGATGCCGGGTTCGGAAACCAGCCGCGCCGGATCTCGGGTCAGCAAGCCCCCCAAGGTGGCTCCTTCCAGCAGGGACTTCGCCAGTGGCTTCACGTCCACACGGGGGATGGCGTAGCACAGCAGGAGTTCCAGAAGCTCGTGGGGAGCCATCGCGTCCAGGCCGTCGGCGAGCACCTTGTCCCGCAACCGGGCACGGTGACCTGAACTGGAGACCAAGCGATGACGGTCCTTGGGGATACGGGGAGCCGGGGGGCTCGGGCGGGGATTGCTCATGGAGGGCAAAGGAACATCCTTTTCGGGCGTTTGGCCAGCGGTGGTAGATTTCCCCTCCGACGTGAGAATCCGACTGGTGTGCTTCGGAAAGATGGCTCCCCGGGCCCTGGCCCCGGCGCAGGACGAGTACGCCGAGCGCTTGCGGCGTCTGTGCCGCTTCGAGCTGGACGAGCATCCCGAGGACAAGGGCAACGCCCCGCTGGAGAAGGAAGCCGAACTCGTCCGCAAGCGAACCGAAGGCTTCGGGTTGCGGATCTGCCTGGACAGCCGCGGTGCGGCCTGGTCTTCCGAGCGATGGGCCAAGGAGCTGGAGCTCTGGCGCCGGGAGCAACCCAACGTGGCCTTGGTGATCGGCTCCGCCGACGGTCTCCATCCGGATCTCGTCCGGCAATCGAGCACGGTGTCGCTGGGACCCATCACCCTCCCCCACTCCCTGGCCAGGGTGGTGTTGCTGGAGCAGTTGTACAGGGCACACACTCTGGTTCTGGGCCACCCCTACCACAGCGGGCACTGACACCGCTCTGGAAAAGGGTGGGGCAGTACCGATCCACCTCCCTCATCCAATCAGTTCGAGCATGGTTGATTTCTCCAAAGTTTTTCCCCACTGTCCCCTTTGAAGATCATCATATCTGATTATCTATCTATCCACTAAACGCCGCCCACTGGAGGAACGATGATTTCCCAGACCGCCGAATACGCCCTGCGTGCGATCGTCCATCTGGCCCAGACCCATCCCGTCCCCCAGACGGCCGCCAACATCGCAGAACGCACCCACGTTCCCGTACCCTATCTGTCCAAGGTGATGCAATCGTTGACCCGCGTGGGACTGGTGTCCAGCCAACGCGGACTCCACGGCGGGTTCGCCCTTGTCCAGAACGCTTCCTCGTTTTCCGTGCTCGACGTGATCACCGCGGTGGAACCTCTCCACCACATCCGCTCCTGTCCGCTGAAGATCGAGGAGCACAAGACCCTCTGCATGCTGCACGGCACTTTGGAAGACGCACTCGTGCGCATGGAAGAGGTCTACGCGGCGACGCCCATCGATCGCCTCCTGGACGAACGCGACGGGATCCGTTCACTGTGCGGATGCCTTCGCGAGGAGATGGTCAGCCAGGACTGAAGCTACACGGAGAAGGACGCCAGACGATTCTCGTAGTCCAACTCCATGCATTCGCGCCGAAGGTCCCAGGTCTCCCTGTCCAGCGCGAACTGGACAAAATCCGCATCCATGCTGGCGACATGTCGCAGGGTCCAGGCGGTGCAGTCGGAGAGCGCCTGGGCATCCAGGTCGTCCAGATCCTCCAGCCTGCGCAGAAGCTGGGCGAGCGACCAGAGCTCGCGCTGGTGGTCGGCGATGTGGCGGGAGCGATCCGGAAACGAGAGCCGGGCCATCTCCGTTTCCTCCCATCGGAAATGATCGGCCAACACCGAGAAGATGCGGCGCATCTCGCGAAGATCGTCCGGACGTCGGCGAGGTGCTTGATCCAGGGTATGGAGGGCGCGAAACAAGGTGTCGTGCTGCTGGTCCATTTCGCTCCAGCCCAGCGACAACTTGGCATGACCGGTCGGGACGTGTTCCATGGCTCAAGAAGATAGAGCCGGCGCCCGGGATTCGCCGGGCGGTTGGCGAATCATTTTCCAGTGCCGTTGGCGGCGATGACCGGGATGCGCAAGGTCGCGGTGGTACCCTCGCCCTTCGCCGAGGCCAGTTCCAGCGTGCCACCGCAATCTTCCATCAATGCTCGCACGAACGGCAGCCCCAACCCCGCGTCGGAGGGGCGATCCCAGTTCTGATGGAACGGTTCCATGGACTTGGCCAACTCCAGGGGGCTCATCCCGCAGCCCTTGTCGGAAATATCCAATCGAAGGAAGGAATCCTCCTCCATGCGGATGCCGATCCGGACATCACCTCCCAACGGGGAGGCCCGCAACGCGTTCTGCAGGACGTGGAACAGGCTGGCCTGGAGATCTGCTTGACCAATCAAAAGACGCAGCCCGTCGGGCATGCCGCCGTCCACGATCAACTGGTAGGTCTTGGCGATCCCCGTCAGCGCCGATTCCCACGACGAACGGATCGCCTCCGAGAGCTCCGGGGAGCCCGCCGAGCGCGGATCCTGGCGCGCTCCGGCCAGGACCAGAAGCTGTTGGCTGATGGTGGCCGCGCGCTGACTGTACTGCACGATCACCTTCACCTGGTCCCTGGCGGAATGATCCGCTCCCAGCCTGCGATCCAGGACCTGGGCGGTTCCCGACAATCCGCAGAGGATGTTGTTGAACTGGTGCGCCAGTCCCCGCAGAAGCCCGGTCACCGCGCGTCGTCGCTCGATCTCGATGGCCTTGCGGTGCAGCATGGACAACTGCAGGTAGGTGCGGACCTTGGCCAGCACCTCCGGAAGGGCGATGGGCTTGACCAGGTAGTCGTTGGCGCCCGCCTCCAGGCCCTTCAGCCGGTCGGTGGGCTCGCCCAAGGACGACAGCAGGATGATGGGAACCAAGGCGGTGGCGGTGGTTTCGCGCAATTTCCGACAAAGGTCGGTTCCATCCATTCCCGGCATCACGACATCCAGGAACACGATTTCGGGAACCTGTTCCAACGCCTGTTGGCAGGCCGTGGTCCCGTCGCGGCACGAGATCAACCGCACACCCAATGGCTCCAGGAGGCGGCGGAAGATGGCATGGATGGCGGGATCGTCGTCGGCGACCAGAACCGTTTGGAAGTTGCCAAGCTGCGTTTTCACGAGAAGCTGCGATTTCCTCTCCGATGAATGACTTCTGTTGGGGCGGAAATCCCCGCCAACACCAAAGCGCGTTCGGACCGCGAGTTCCTTCGCAGAATACATCTTGAAGCGATGGAACCACAAACGGATTGGATCCGGGGCAAGCGCCCGGTCCTGGAAGCGATGCGCGGAGGACGCCCCATCCTGCGGGTATGGATCTCGCCCCGGGCGGGATCCAGCCGCAGCGAGGTGGAATCCCAATGCAAGGAGCTGGGTGTGGACTTCCGCCTGGCCCCCGATGCGAAACTCGCTTCGCTGTGCGGTCAGGCCGACCACGGCGGCGTGGTGGCGCAGACTTCTTCGATTCCGATGGCCACCCTGGACGACCTCCTGGAGACGCCCGTCGAATCGCGGACGGTGGTGTTCGCGCTGGATGGAGTGGAAAACCCGCGCAATCTTGGCCTGATCTGCCGAAGTCTGGTCGCGGCGGGCTGCCACACCCTGATCCTGCCGGCCAAGGGAGGGGCCCTTCCCGGGCAAGCCTTCCTGGAGGCGTCGGCGGGCTACGGAAGCCGCATGAGGTTCGTGCGGGTTCCCAAGCTGGTGCCGGCCCTGGAACTGCTCAAGAAGGACGGTTACTGGGTCTACGGTCTGGCCGCCGACGCTTCTCGGTCGCTCCTGGGGCACGAATTGGCCGAGCGGACGGTCTTCGTGCTGGGGAGCGAATCCGATGGGATGCGTCCCACGGTCCGCTCCGCTCTGGACCAGAGCCTCTCCATCCCCATGAGCCCCGAAGTGGAAAGCCTCAACGTGGCGGTGACCGCCTCGCTGTGCGCCTTCGAGGCGGTCAGGGCCGGACGCGTCCCCGGTCTTTCAAATCCCGCCCCCACTGCACCACGAAATGCGGGGTCGTCGAACCAACACGGATCAGCTCCTCCACCTCCGCGGCGGTGAAGTAAGCCACGGCCTCCACTTCCGCGGGGTCCGGCGCGAAGGGCCCGTCGTGCACCAGGATCCACGATTCCACCCACTCCGCGTCCAGCGTTCCTGCATCGAACAGGTAGCCTCCGAGAGGCGCCAGATCCGCATCGCGCACATCGATCCCCAGCTCTTCCCGGCACTCCCGCAACGCCGACGGCAAGGGTTCCTCTCCGGCACCGACATGCCCTCCCACCGAAGTGTCCCACGCCCCGGGGTGGGACGCCTTGGATAGGCAGCGCTTCTGCAGGAGCAGGCGGCCATCGGA
>Ga0116170_10001181_pt1 | contig 26732 bp, 27 predicted proteins | sample AD_JPNHW1_MetaG_FD_89797 | JGI IMG/M metagenome (GOLD analysis project Ga0116170, IMG submission 89797) | Active sludge microbial communities of municipal wastewater-treating anaerobic digesters from Japan - AD_JPNHW1_MetaG | ecosystem: Engineered > Bioreactor > Anaerobic > Digestate | place... | reverse complement strand
CTTGAAGATCATCACGTACTTGATGCCGGGATCCTTCTTAAGCTCACGCACGCGCCGCACGAAAGTTTTAAAAACGTCGGCCACGGCTTCTACCGGCATTTCCTCAAGCCTGCGCCCGTGCTCCGGAGTTTCTATCACTACCTCGTGCAGGCCCAGGCCGTCCATCCAGTCGTAAATGCCCTCGCGCCTGTTTTCCGGCGAGCCGCCGGCCTCCAGGGCCGGGTATTTATTGCGCACCACGCGCAGGCGCCAGCCGCCGCGCCCGTCGGGCAGGGAATAAATGGTGGGCGGCGTCTGCTCCTCGTTGCCGGCGCAGAACGGGCAGGCGTAGGCTTGCCCGCCTTCCCGGGCGGCGCGGAATTCATTGGGGCGCAGCCCGCGCTCCGAAGCTATAATGACCCAGCGGCCAAAAACGGGGTCTTTGCGTATTTCAGGCATAGTTCAAGTACCGCCGCGCGGGAGAAAGCGGCGCGGCGGCGAAAAGCTAATTATTGCCGCCCGGTTCTTCCGGCTTATCTTCTCCCGGCGCCTCGCCCGCCGCAACGCCGGCTTCCGGTCCGGCGGCGGGCACAGCCTCTTCCGCGGGCTGCTCCGCGGCGGCCTGTTCCGCGGCCGGTTCGGAGAACGCGGCCGGTTCAGCTTCGGGCCCGGCCGCTTCAGCGGGCTGCTCCGCGGCGCCTTCCTGTTCGGCGGCGGGCTCCAGGCCTTCCTCGGCGGAGCCGGCCGGGACCTCTCCGGCCTGCGCGCCCTGCGGCTGCGAACCGTCGGGCAGCATTTCCTGCACCGCCTCCTGCTCCACCAGTTCCACCGCGGTGCTCTGGGCGGCGGCGGCCATGTTCTCGATGTTAAAGCTTTCCAGTTTGGGCATGTCGTCCAGGGAATTCAGGCCGAACTGCCGCAGGAATTCGCTGGTGGTGCCGTAAAGTATGGGGCGGCCTATGCTCTCGCGCCGGCCGACCACGGTGACCAGCTTGCGCTGCGTGAGCGTTTCCAGCGGGCCTATCACCTCCACGCCGCGGATAGCTTCCACCTCGGCGCGCGTGAGCGGCTGCTTGTAGGCTATGATGCACAGCGTCTCCAGCGCGGCCTGCGTCAGGCGCACGGTCATCTTGTTGTGGTAAAGTTTGCGCACCCACAGACCGTATTCCGGCCTGGTGGCCAGCTGCCAGCCGCCGGCCACCTGCATCAGCTGCAGCGTGCGGCCCTCGGCGTCATAGGCGCTTTTCAGCTCCGCCAGCGCCGTGTTGAGGCGCTCGGTATTCTTTATTTCGCAAAGCTGGGCGAGGCGGCTCACCGGCAACGGCGCGTCGGTTATGAACAGCAGGGTCTCGAGTATCTTTTTAAGCTCTGTATCTTCCATAAATGCACCTCTTTAACGGGATAAATTCAGAATAAAGCGCCCGGGGCCGGGACGGGCGGCGGCTCGGCGGGCACGGCGGGAGCCGCGGGGACCGGATAGATCCTCACTTCGCTGTAAGCGTCGTCCTGGGAGATCAGGATGCTGCGCTGCTTCACCAGCTCCAGCATAGCCATGAAGCAGGTGATCACGCCCAGGCGCTTCGTTTCCAGGGCGAACACTTCGTCGAGCAGCAGCCACTCGCGGCCTTCCAGCAGCGACAGGATCTTCTTGACGCGCGATTCTATGGGGAAAGGGTCGCCCTCCACTTCGCGCGACGGCTCGGCCCGGTCGAAAGCTTTTTTCACGGCGTCCAGCAGGGCGGCCAGGTCCAGGTCCAGGTACTTATCCTCGCTGGTGAACACCGGCGAACCGCGGTAGAAAGAGTCTTTGTATTTAGCGAAGCGCCCGCCTATTTCCTTGGAAGCTTCTTTATAGCGCTGGTATTCTTCAAGCATCGACACCAGCGGGCCGCGCGGGTCGGGGCCTTCCTCCCCCTCCGGCTTTTCCGGGGCGGGCAGCAGCATCTTGGCCTTTATCTGCATCAGCGTGGCAGCCATCACCAGGAATTCCCCGGCCACGTCCAGGTTCAGGTTCGTCATCACTTCCAGGTAAGCCAGGTACTCCGTGGTTATCTGGGCTATGGGGATATCGTAAATATCCAGGTTGCTCTTGCGGATAAGGTGCATCAGCAGGTCGAGCGGACCCTCGAAGTTTTCCAGATGTATGTCTATGGGTTTTGTGTTTTCCATGTTTTCACAGCCTGAAAGCCGCCCTTACCCGGGCCATCATCTCTTCCGCCCTGGCGGCGGCTTTTTTCCCGCCCGCGGCAAGTATTTCGTCGGCCCTGTTCCCGGCCTCTATGGCCTGCCGGCGGGCGCGCTGCTCGGCCATGGGAGCGCCCATCAGTTCCACGAGCTGTTTCTTGCAGGCGCCGCACCCTATTTTGCCCTCGCGGCACTCGGTTTCCCGCTGCGCCCAGCCGGGGTTGTAAAGTTTGTGGAAGGCGAACACCACGCAGCCTTCGGGGTGGCCTTTATCGTCCTGCTTTATTTTCAGCGGGTCGGTGAACATCTTGCGGACCTTGGCCTCCAGCGCCTTGGGCTCTTCGCCCAGCTCCAGCGTGTTGCCGTAGGACTTGGACATCTTCCGGCCGTCCAGCCCCGGCACCAGCGGGGAGCTGGTCATCAGCGGTTCCGGCTCTGTCAGGATCTCCTGCTTTACCGTATGGTTGAAACGGCGGGCCATATCGCGGGCCAGCTCGAGGTGCGGCAGCTGGTCGCGGCCTACCGGCACGCGCTGCGCGCCGTACATGAGGATATCGGCGGCCATCAGCACCGGGTAGCCCAGGAAGCCGTAAACGGCCATATCCGACTGGAGCGCCAGTTCGTCGGCGTCATGGCCGTGCGCCTCGGCCAGCTGCTTCAGCACGCCCTCGGCCTTCTTCATCTTGTCTTCCTGCCCCTTGTACTTCTGCTTGTAGAGCTCCTGCAGCTGCTCCTTGAAAGTGGGATTGCGCAGCAGCCAGCTTACGGGGGTGACCATCCCCAGCAGCATATAGAGCTCGGCGTGGGCCTTTATGTCGGACTGGCGGAAAATGACGCATTTTTCGGGGTCGACGCCGGCGGCCAGCCAGTCGGCCACCAGCAGGCGCGCGTTGTCGCGCAGCGCGCCGGTCTCCTCGTGGGCGGTGGTCAGGGCGTGCCAGTCGGCCACGAAGAAATAGCAGTCGTATTTATCCTGCAGCTCCACCCAGTTCCTCAGCGCGCCCCAGTAATTGCCGAGGTGCAGGCGGCCGGTGGGCCTCATGCCGGAAACGACTATCGGTCTTTTTGTATTTTCCATATTCAGATACCGACGTAAACTCCTAAATAGGACAGGAACTGCAAAGCCAGGAACAGCGGCGGCAGGATCAGCACTTTGATGGCCCCGGTCATCACCAGGCCGAAAATTATGTACATGCCGTACGGCAGGTGTTTTTCATACAGCTCCAGCCAGCGCCCCTTCAGGAGATTCAGCATGATCTGGCTGCCGTCCAGCGGGTAGATGGGGATAAGGTTGAACATCGCCAGCGCGAGGTTTATCATGATGGCGTAGCTGATCACCTTTGCCGCCGTAACCACCAGGTCCACCGGGGGGAGCCACAGCGTTATAAGCTTGAAAGCGACGGCGGAGAGCGCCACCAGGAGCAGGTTGGACAGCGGGCCGCTGACGGCCACGGCCGCCATGTCGGCGCGCGGGTGGTACATGCGGTACGGATTCACCGGCACCGGCTTGGCCCAGCCTATGGTGGGGATGTGCATGAAAGCGCAGGCCAGCGGCAGCAGCACGGTGCCCACCGGGTCTATATGCGGCAACGGGTTGAAAGTAAGCCGGCCGGACAGGTAGGCGGTGTCGTCCCCGCGGCGGTTGGCCATATAGCCGTGGGCGAACTCGTGAACTATCACGGAGAAGAAAAGCACCGGCAGTTGTAGTATCCACTCCATATCGTATAGTAAATTATATTAATTATAGGTCCGCTAAAGAAAGGCCGTCAGGAAACTAAATTTTTGTATAATTTCGGTGTATGGGCGCCCGGGGACTGAAAGCAATTCATTTTCCGTTTTTATGACCGAACCTCAAGAAAGCAAAACGCTCTGGCTGGAGTTCCTGAAGATCTTCACCCGTTCGCTGGTGCAGATAAACCTTTACAAGCCGGACCATCCCCAGGTAAAACAGGCGCTGCTGGAGGGCGAAGCCCTGCTTGGCAGGATACACGACTCCGGCAGCGGCGATTTTTCGATAACGCTGGACTCGGGCAAGCTGCTGGCCAACGGCTTTCCGCTGCTCACCGTGGACAAGCTGCCTAATTCCATAAAGAACCTGTTTTCCCGCTTCCACATCCAGACCATCACTTTCCTGCGCGGCGCCAACGGCGCGGACCTGCTGGAGCTGTGCCGGATGCAGTCGCATAAAGGCGACGGCAGCGCCTTCCTGAAAGAGCGCGGAGTGGAAAGGATAACCCTCAACGAGGACGTTTACGCCAAGGTCGACCCGTCGGCCACCCTTTCGGGACGGGCGCCAGCGGACGCAGTGGCGGGGACGGGCGCGGGACCTGGCCCGGACTCAGGCGCGGGTTCCGGCTCCGGCGCGGGACCTGGCGCCGGCCCGGGCGCCGGCCCGGGCTGCGGCGCCGCAGCGGAAGCAAAAGTTTCCGAGCAACTTTCAGGGCAGGGTTTTGAAACGGCCATCTCGACCGTAATAAACCGCGTCACCAGCGACCCCGAGGAGCGGCAGCGCGTGATGGGCATCCTCACAGCCAAATTCAGGGAACAAATCGCGGCGGAAGTGGACCGGGCGGTGGACACGGTGCGCCGTGAAAAGAAAAAGATCGAGAACGACATGGTCCGCACCGAATCGGTGATGACCAGCATGGCCGAAGGCGTGGTAGTGGTGGACAAGGACGGGAACATCCTGATGATGAACCCGCAGGCCGAAGCGATCTCCGGCAAACCCCTGTCGGAACTTTCCGGCAAGAAGATCTTCGATTTAACGCAGATAGAGAACCAGGTGATCTCCATGGCCAGGGAGATAAGGCCGGAGAACAAAGACGACATCTCCAGGGAAATAGTGCAGGCCGGCCCTTCGGAGCTGACCGACACCGTAAAAAAAGCCACCGCGGTCATCCAGAACGAGGAAGGGAAAATAGTAGGTTCCGTCTCCATCCCCACGGACGCGGTCAAGCTCAAGCAGATGGAGCAGATGCAGAAAGATTTCATCGCCAACATGACGCATGAGCTGCGCTCCCCGCTCACTTCCATAAAAGCGGCCCTAGAAATAATGAGCCGGGAAGCCGCCGCCCCCGCCGACTCTTCCCGCAATATCCTTAACGCCGCCATCCGCAACACCGAACGGCTGAACTCCATCATCACCGATATCCTGGATTTTTCGAAGCTGCAATCCGGCAAGCTCATCTTCCACCCGGAGAACGCCGCAGCCAACGAGATAACCCGGGAAGCCGTCGAGTCGATGCGGGCCTGGGCGGGTTCAAAAGGAGTGAGCCTGGAAGCGAAGACGGAACTCCAGACCCCTTATGTTTACGCCGACAAGCGGCGCACCGTGCAGATACTGATAAACCTGATCTCCAACGCCATCAAGTTCACACCCAAGGGCGGCTCCATCGAAGTGTCCGCCGACTCGGGCCGCGACGCCATGTCCAACTTCGTTTTCTTTTCAGTGAAGGACACCGGCTGCGGCATGAAGAAAGAGGACCAGGCGAAGATCTTCGAAAAATTCGTCCAGATCGCTTCGGGAGAGAAAGTTGGCGGCACCGGGCTGGGGCTGGCCATAACCAAAGCGATGGTGATCATGCAGGGCGGGAAGATCACGCTGGACAGCGAACCGGACCGCGGCTCCACCTTCCGCGTAAGCATGCCCGCCTACAAGGGGCAGACGGAGCAGCAGGTTTTTGAGCAGGTCCAGGAGAAAAAGGCCGAAGATAAGCCCTGGTGGAGAAAGCTCCTCGGCGTTTAACGGGCCGGACCAGCCCCCCGGGACACGGGCGAAAAAACCCCGGTAAAGTTCTTTTCCCTTGTCCTGCCCGTCCAATAATTATAAAATTATACCGTTGAGCCTGGCGTTCACGACTCTCAGACGCTTAAGCTCCGCTGTTCAGACTTGCACAATGCGCCCGTATCTCAACGGATAGAGTCCCAGCCTGCGAAGCTGGTTATCCTGGTTCGATTCCAGGCGGGCGCACCAAATTTCCACACTCCCGCTCCTGATTTATGTCCGACAAGAAAGAAACCGAAAAAAAAGAAAACAAGACCGGGCGGTATGTCTACGACAAGAAGCTGGGCAAAGTCGTAAAAGTCTCGGACGAGATCCCCGGCCTGAAAAAGAGCGGCTCCGCCGACGGCGACTCCTGCCCCATGAACCCCGGCGCCCATAAGTGCAACGGCTGCTGCGGGCATTAATAGCGGCTCAAGGCAGGAAAACAGGGCGATAGCTGGAGCTGGCAGTGCCAAAACTCGAGCGGTCCATATTCTCCCGTCACGAACCGCAGGTGTTGGCCGCCCTGCGCGGCAGCACCGTCGGCATAGCCGGCGCCGGCGGCCTGGGCTCCAACGCCGCCATAGCGCTGGCCCGTGCCGGAATAGGCCGCCTGATAGTAGCGGATTTCGACAAGGTAGAACCCTCTAATCTCAACCGCCAGCAGTATACCGTAAAACAGATAGGCCGGCGAAAGGTCGCAGCGCTGAAAGCCAACCTCGCGCAGATAGCCCCCTTCACCCGCTGCACGGCGCACGACGTTAAGATCACCCCCGCCAATATCGGGCGCGTCTTCGGCGGCGCCGACCTCCTGATAGAAGCTTTCGACAAAGCCGCGGAGAAGGGCATGCTCATAAATTCCTGGCTGAAACTTTACCCCGGGAAACCGGTGGTGGCGGCCTCCGGCCTGGCCGGCTACGGCGGAAACTCGAAACTGCGCACCCGGAAAATGGGGAACCTTTATATCTGCGGCGACGGCGCGTCCGAACCCGCGCCCGGAGTGAGCCCCATGGCCCCGCGCGTGGCCCTGGTCGCCGGTATGCAGGCGAATTTAGCCGTGGAGCTTTTAATGAAGGTCAAAAAAGGAGTCCGAAATGTTCAAGACCAACCAGTATTTTGACGGCAAGGTACAGTCGATAGCTTTCACCGCCGATACCGGCGCGGCCACTACCGGCGTGATGGCTCCGGGCGAGTACGAGTTCGGCACGGCCAAGAAGGAAATAATGACGGTGACCAGCGGCAGGCTTACGGTTAAGCTGCCCGGCGAAACCGCCTGGCGGGATTTTCCCAAGGGTTCCACTTTCACCGTGGCTCCCAACCAGAAGTTCCAGCTCAAAGTGGCGGAAGACACCGCCTACCTGTGCTTATACGTCGATTGAATTTAAATTAAGGCAACTGCGAGGCTCAAACCATGATGGATTCAGTTAAAAAAACCAGGTTTTTGGTCGGTATCGCGGGCGGGTCCGGCTCGGGCAAGACCACGCTGGCCAGCAAGTTAACGGAAGCGTGCGAAAAGATAGGCATCACAGGCCAGATCTTCTCGCTGGACAACTACTACAGGCCGCTGGGACATCTGAGCTTCGAGGAGCGCAAGGTTTACAATTTCGACCACCCGGACGCCATCGATTCGGCGCTGGCCCTGAAACATATCAAGGACCTGTGCGCCGGCAAGGAAATCGAGCAGCCGATCTACGATTTCAAAAGGCATACGCGGGAAAAAGAAAGCGTACTGTGCCGCCCGACGAAACTGATCATCGTGGAGGGGCTCTACACGCTGTACTTCCCCGGCATCCTGCCGCTGTGCGACTACAAGATCTTCGTCTCCACCGGCATGGTCACGGCGATGCTGCGCCGCGTGCAGCGCGACATAACGGAAAGGGGCCGCACCATCGAAGACACCCGCCACCAGATCCTGGCCACGGTGATGCCCATGTATGAAACCTACGTGAAGCCCACCCAGCGCAACGCGCATTTCTCCATCAACTGGGAAGGCGAAGAGATCCCCGAGAAAGCCACCGAAGGCCTGGTGCGCATGCTCAGGGACCACTTCCGCTGACCGCCGGCCGGGCGCACCTGTTTGGCAAAACCCTCACGGAAGGCGAGGTGAGGCCCGGCTTTAGAGCGAGGCATAATCATGCCTCGCGTCCGGGCCGCAAGGCCGCAGGCGTTTTTCTGCGCAGCAAAAACGCCGAGGCGGGCCCGCGCAAAACCGCTATGCGGTTTATGCGTCGGCGCGCACGGTGTGCGCGACCCCGTGTTTTGCAAAATAGGTGCGCCCGGCCGGCGGCTACGCCGCGGCCAGGTCGGCGCGCAGCTTCTGTATGGCCAGTTCCTTGGCCTTGGCTTCCACTTCCACGGTAATATTCAAAGCGCGCCAGCAGGCCGGGAAATCCGCCGGGTCTATATAGTCGTGGTGCGGGCGCGGCGTCCCTGTCTTCCAGCCGTACTTGGGGCTGGAGACGTGGAAGACTGGCTCCCGGTCCCAGGTTTTCAAGGCGAGGGCGGTAACCGCCGCGACGCCGAGCTTGTCCGGGGAGCAGCGGTGGTGATGCACGTCGTAGACGAAAGGCAGCCCGTGCTTTTTGCAGAAGGGCAGCAGGTCGGCCGGGGTGTAGAGCCGGTCGTCATTCTCGAAAGCGAGGCGCTTCAGGACACGGGCGGGAAGCCTGCCCAGCGCGCGGGCCACCCGCTCCAAAGCCGCTGGCTTATCGCCGTAAGCGCCGCCGGCGTGGATGTTCAGGACGTCGGCGCCCACCCATTCGCTCACCCGCGCCTGGTAATCCAGTTCCTCAATGGATTTCACGGTTATCTCGGGATCCGGGGAGCTTAAAAGAATGAACTGGTCGGGATGGAACGTAAGCCTTACCCCGAGTTTTTTGGCGCGAGCCCCGCATTGCAGAAAAGATTTTTTTATCTCCTCCGCCCCTGGCAGGTCTTCAGGCCGGTAGCCGTATTTCGGGTGGGTGCGCAAAGGCAGGACCTGGCTGTTTATGCGGAAACAGCCTATGCCCCTGCGGCCGCAGTATTCCACGGCCGCCAGCAGGCTGTGCGCGTTGGCCAGGCAAAGCTGCGCCAGTTTATCCTGTCTTTGCTCCGGAGCGAGCCGGCTGAGCACCAGCGCGGTGGCGACGTGGAACTTTATCGGTTCCTTCTCGAATTTGCAGCACAGACCCAGGCGAACCATAGCTGTAACCTTTTAAGCCGCCGCGGCGCGCGGCGCCTCAGCCTCCGGAGTAAATGTGGGAGATGACCACGCGGTCGCCGTCCGCCAGCTCGTCCGTGTCCGCCACGGCGCGGCCGTTGCGGGTGATTATGGTGGGCCGCTTCTTGTTTATCCCGACCCCCGCCGACAGCGCCCCTGCCGTAACGGGGCCCGGCAGCGACACTTCCTTTTCGCTGAACCCCGCCTCATAGATGAGCGGGCCGATAAGTTTCACCAGTACCTTCATAATATCCGCTCCGCAAAGGGCCGCCGCAAGACCGTGCGGCCGCGCCTGAAGTTATCATACTAAAAGTCGCGCGCTTTATGAATTTTCAGGTCCGCCCCCTTGCGCATTGGGGAGGGCCTGCTATACTATTGTTGCGGCGCGCGTGCGCTCAGGGGAAAACATGAAAATATCCATCTCTCTCTTAACGGCGGCGGCTTTCATGGCCGCGCTGGGCGGCACGCTCAAAGCCGCCGAAGATTTCAGGATCTCGCTTTCCGACGCCAAGGCCGCCGTGGCGGCTTCCGCTCCGGGCTCGCCCGAAAAGCTGTTCGCGGACGCGCCCGGAGTGCCCGCCCACGGCTACACGCCCGCAGAACTCAAAACCATGGCGAGGCACAATACCGCCCTTGAAAAGAGCGCCGATAAAGGATTACTCCCGAAGGCCCGGCCTGGCCAGTACCGGCCTTATGCCGACTACGAAGCCCCGGGCTACCTGATAATGAGCGCGGACTTCAATTTCAACTCCGCCCAGGCCAAGCTCGAGATGGCCAAGATACTGCCCGCCGACGCGACCCTGGTCATCTTTACGGCTTCCGGCGACGCAGCCGCCAAGGAGGGCGTGCTCAAGGCCTACGAGGGCGCGGTCCCGCGCGAACGGATAAAAGTGATAACCCTGTACAACGCGCGCCAGGGCTTCTGGGCCCGCGACGGTATCCCCGTGCCGATGCTGGACAAGGACAACAAGCTCACCGTAGTGGACGCCGTGTACGGCCACGGCTTCGAGCCCGATGCCGAGATCGCCCGCATCTTCCATGCCGGCCTAGAGAAGCACTCGTATTATTTCGAAGGCGGCAACTTCCAGGCCAACCACACCGGCACCTGCATCATGGTCAACCACGGCGCGCACGTGAACATTCCCGACGACGTCTTCAGAGACATGTACGGCTGCTCCCGGCAGCTGGTGCGCCTGCCCTTCGTAGACGGCATAGGCCACGTAGACGAGCACGTGCGCTTCATCAGCGAGGGCGTGGTGGTTACCGACATACCGCAGTACAAGGATATACTGCAGGGCAAAGGCCTCACCGCGCACATGCTGCCAAAGCCCCCGGGGCCGTACGAGACCTACGCGAACTCTCTGATAATGAACGGCAAGGTGGTCGTGCCCGTTTTCAGCAGGGACACCGACGCGCAGGCGCTGGCGGTGTACGAAAGCCTGGGGCTCAAAGCCTCCGGCGGCGCTTCGCGCTCGCTTTCCAACCAGGGCCAGGGTTCCGTGCACTGCATAACCATGACTTACCCCAAAGTCCCCATGGCGGAACTGCTGAAAGCCCTCGGCGCCAAAGAGCTGTAAGCCGCGCGCCGCCGGCCCGCCGCATAACGCTCACGTCCCGGCCGGCGCCCTAGTTCAGCCAGTTCATCCGCACCTGGCCGGAGACCGCGCCTATCGCCTCGCCGCTCTCCACGTCGGCCAGGCGGACGTTCAACTCCAGGACCCTGCCGGGCAGCTCCGCCATGGTCCCTACCACCAGCAGGTCCGCCCCCAGCAGCCGCCCCAGCTTTTTAGCGGAATCCGGCCCGATGGCGCCGGTATTCTGCAGCTTCAGCTCGGCCAGCATTTTCTGTATCTCTTTGCGCTCCACCACCTTCAGCTTTTTAAGCTTTATCAGTTCGGTAGTTACGCGCGCCGCCACCACGTCCCCGTCGGAAGAAGCGCGCCCGTCGGCGTACGAGAAACCCGCCACGGCTATGGTTTTGCCAGCGCCCTGGTAGCCTTTAAGGAGGGCGCCCACGATGGGCCCGTATTCATCCGCGTTCTTCGCGCCGCCGGCCGTCAGGCCCAGCTTCGCGGAGATGGCGGATTTGATCAGTTCGGCGGCCATCTTATTGCCGCGTTTATCGGCCAGCTGCAGCGGGGTCCCCATGTCTATGTCGTCGAACCCGGTAGCGCCCGCGCACAGGCCGGGGCCGGGGTCCGGGTTCGCGCCGCTTTCCAGCAGCAGCTGCACCATTTCGACATTGCCCCTGCAAGCCGCGTAATGCAGCGGCGTGCCGAAAACTTTCTTATGCCCCACCGAAGAAGCGACCGCTTCGAAATTCACGTCGGCGCCATGTTCGATGAGCAGCCTGGCCACCTCGATCCGTGAATTCCAAACGGCCATATGCAGCGGCGTTTCGTTGGCATAAAGGTTCGTATGTTCGTTGGGGTCCGCGCCGGCGGCCAGCAGAGCGCGCACCGCGGCCAGGTCCCCCTTCCCGGCAGAATTATACAGTGCCGGCGCCGCACACCCGCAGACCAGTAAAACCCCCGCCGCAAGAACAAAATTCTTTTTCATATCATTTCTCCGCCAGCACGACATCAGCATTTCACACGAGCATTTTCGACATATTACCGATCAAAATTCAGCCAAAAAAGATATATCTGTTCCCCTAGTCCATGAAGGGGCGGACGGGGGGAGAGGGCTGTCAAAACACGGGGTCGGCCACACCGTGGCCGCCCCTCCCCACTCAGGCTCGGCGCTTACGCAAGCCTCGCCTTCCGTGAGGGTTTTGACAACCCTCTCCCCCCGTCCGCCCCGCCAGCGGCTCCGCGCTACGCCCCGGACGAACCCGCCCTACCCCTGCCTCACAGGAAGTAGTCGAAGTCGCGCTCGGTGCGCACGTAGCGGCGCAGGCGGAAGATGTGCGCCGGCAGCTTGTGCGGGTCCAGCTCGACGTAATTCTTCGGCCCCCGCCACAGGAAATGCCGGTCCGCCAGCAGGTCGTGCATCTGGTACGGTTTGTCTTGCGCCAGCCCCAGCTCCGCCAGCGGCAGCTCCACCAGGCCCGACTGCTTGTGGTCCGGGTCCAGGTTCACGATCGCCATCACCACATTGTCCCCCTCGTGCTTGGCGTAGCAGATAAGCTGCTCATTGGTAGTGGGGAAGAAGCGCAGGCTCTCGTCGCTCTGCAGCGCCGGGTTCTCCCGGCGGATGCGGTTCACACGCGTGATAAAGTCCTTCAGGCTGTCCTTGCGGTCGATCGGCCAGTTCTTCAGCTCGTACTTCTCGGAATCCTTGTACTCCTCGTGCCCCGGCGCATACGGCTCGTGGTCACACAGCTCGAAAGCCGGCCCGTAGATGCCGTAGCTCGCCCCCAGCGTGGCCGCCAGCACCTGGCGCACCATGAAGGCGGGCCGCCCGCCGAACTGCAGGTATTCCGTCAGGATGTCCGGCGTATTGGGCCAGAGGTTTGGCCGCAGGAACTCCTTGGGCTCCGTGCGCGCCAGCTCCGTGAAATAAGTCTCCAGCTCCCATTTGGAATTGCGCCACGGAAAATAATTATAGGACTGGGTGAAGCCCGCCTTGGCCAGGCGGTACATCACCCGGGGCCTGGTAAAAGCCTCGGCCAGGAAGATCAGGTCCGGGTTCTCGCGCCGCAGCTCGCCGATGACCCATTCCCACATCGCGAACGGCTTGGTATGCGGATTATCCACGCGGAAAATGCGCACGCCCTTGCCGATCCAGAATTCGAAGACGCTCTTAACCTCTTCCCACAGCGGCTTCCAGTCCTTGCACGCGAAATCCAGTGGGTAGATATCCTCGTATTTCTTCGGGGGGTTCTCAGCGCAGCGCAGGCTGCCGTCCGGGCGCTTGGAGAACCACTCCGGGTGCTCTTTCAGCCAGGGATGGTCGGGCGAACACTGCAGCGCGATGTCCAGCGCTATCTCCAGGCCGTGCTCTTCCGCCGCCGCCACCAGCCGCGTGAAATCCTCAATAGTGCCCAGCTCCGGGTTAACGGCCTTGTGCCCGCCGGTCTTGTCGCCTATGGCCCAGGGGCTGCCCGGGTCGCCCGGTTTGGCAGTAAGGGTATTATTGCGGCCCTTGCGGTTGGTGGTCCCCACCGGGTGTATGGGCGGCAGGTACAATACGTCGAAACCCATGTCGGCGATATAGGGCAGGCGGGCCTGCAGGTCTTTGAACGTGCCATGCTTGCCGGGCTTGGAGGAAACCGAGCGCGGGAAGAGCTCGTACCAGGTGCTGAAACGCGCCTTGACGCGCTCCGCCGCCACCTCCAGCGCGCGCACGTAACGGACCAGCGCGGTATCGTCGCCCCAGCGGGAGACCAGGCCGGTCAGTTCCGGGTCGGACAGCCGGGCCGCTTTTTCGCGCTGGTCTTTGCCGGACCCGATGTCCCTGGCAAGTTCTTTAAGGCGCTTGGCGTCGGTTCCAGAAGCGCGCTCCGCGGCCGCCGCGATGAGCGCGGCGCCGGCCATGAATTCCACCCGCAGGTTCTGCCCGGCCGCCAGCCTTTTCTTCAGGTCGCGCAGCCACGTCAGGAAGGGCTCGATGCGGGCTTCCACGGTATAAAGGTAGCGCCCCGGCCCGGTGACGGTGAACTCTGCCCGCCAGCGGTCATTGCCCAGCGCCTTCATCGGGACGCGCGTCCAGTCGGCGTCGCCGTCCATGCGGTAGAGCATGAAACAGATCAGTTCGTCGTGGCCGTCGGCGAAGATGTCTGCCTCCACGCAGACGCGCTCCCCGGTAACGCGCTTGACCGGGAACCGGCCGCCGTCCACCTCCGGCGTGACTTTCTCGATGACTACGCGCGCGACGCTTTGCACCGGCTCTTTTTCCGGCGCGGCGCCGTTAAGGTTCTTCTCGGTTCTCTTAGCCATAAAATCCTCCGTATCCTGCAACTTTCAGCATATGCAGCAGCTTCTAAATTCTATCCGCCGCGCTCCTGCCGTACAGCGCCAGGCTGCCCGGCGCCAGCGCCAGCTCCGCCTGCCCGCCGGCCAGGCTCCCGGCGGCCGGGCTGCCGGGGCCGCCCCATTGAGGCTGGGCGGAATCCAGCAGCTTGGTCCATCTCCCGCCGGGCAGCTCCAGCCTTACGCGGGACGCCATCCTGGCGAAATTCATAACGAAAAAGTTTTCTTCCGCTCCCGCCCGGCGGTGCACGGCCAGCACCCCGGCCTCCTCGTGCAGCGCCGCGGTGAGACCTTCCCGGTCCAGCAGGGCCAGCGCGGGCTGTTCGCGGCGCAGGGCGTAAAGGCGGCGGTAGAATTTTTCCAGCAGCGCCGGCCTGCCGCTGCGGCGCGGTTTGCGGTCCAGCCTGGAGCGCAGAAAAGCGTTCTTGTCGCCCGGCGCCGGAATACCGCCGTGGCCGAACGGCGAGCCGTGGTCCGCCTGCCGCCCCAGGCGCACGGCTTCGGACAGCGCTTTATCCGAATGGCTGGTGAAATAATGAAAAGGGGCTTTTTCCCCGTATTCCTCGCCCATGAACAGCAGCGGCAGGAAAGGCGAGAAGGCCACCGCGCCGGCGGCCAGCTTCAGCGCTTCAAAATCCACCAGGCCCGCCAGCCGCTCGCCCAGCGGCCTGTTGCCTACCTCATCGTGGTCCTGCGCGTAGACCAGGAACTGCCGGCCGGGCCGGCCCTCCGCGCCGCGGCCGAAGCGCCGTTTTCGCATGGGCGAATACTGGCCGGTGTAAACGAAAGCGTCGCGGTAGGACGCCGCCAGGTCCCTGAGCCCGGTAAAGTCGCCGTAGCGCCCGCTGCGCTCGCCGGTCAGCGCCGCGTGCAGCGAGTGATGAAAATCCTTGCAGTACTGCGCGTCGCAGCCCAGGCCGCCCAGCTCAGGCGGCCGGATCACGCGCGGGTCGTTGAGGCTGCTCTCGGCGATGATATTTACGGCCCGGCCCTGCCGGCGGCCCAGCTCGTGCGCGGCGGCGGCCAGCTCCTCGATAAAAGGCCGCGCGGAGAAATCGCGGATGGCGTGCACGGCGTCTAGGCGCAGCGCGTCCACGCGGAACTCTTCCAGCCAGCGCACGGCGCTTTCGACGAAAAAGCGGCGGACCTCGTCGGAGCCGGGGCCGTCGAAATTGAGCGCCTCGCCCCAGGGCGTCTTGTAGCCCGCGGTGAAATACGGCCCGAAATCCCGCAGATAATTGCCTTCCGGGCCCAGGTGGTTATAGACCACGTCCAGCATCACGCCCAAACCGCGCAGATGGCAGGCGTCCACAAAGCGTTTGAATTCCCGCGCCCCGCCGTAGGAATCCTGCACCGCGAAAGGGCACACCCCGTCATAGCCCCAGTTGCGCGCGCCGGGGAACTGCGCCACCGGCATCACCGAAACGACCGTAGCGCCCAGCTCTTTGACGGCGTCGAGGTAAGGGATGGCGCCGGCGAAAGTCCCCTCGGGCGAGAAAGTCCCGATATGCGTTTCATAAACGACGAAGCGCTCCAGCGGCAGGCCTTTCCACCCCGCGGTCTTCCAGGAGAAAGCCGGGTCCGCTACGGCGGAAGGGCCGTGCACGCCGCGCGGCTGGGCCCGGGAGGCCGGGTCCGGCCTGTCCGGGCCGCCGTCCAGCCGGTAGAAATACTCGGTCCCGGGTTCCGCGTCCGACAGCGCGGCCCAATGATATCCGGCGCCGGCCGCGGCCAGCGGCAGCCGCCGCCTCTTTGGCGCGACGATATTTAATTCCACCAGCTTAGCCTTGGGCGCCCACACCAGGAACTCGCAGCGCCCGGCCCCGAGATAGCGCGCGCCGAGCCCGGCCGGCATAGCTGCGGCGGGCGGCGCTCGGTGAACGGGGCTCTTGGTTTTAATGGTTCGCATTATTCCAGGCGCTTCGACCGGAAACCTGCTGTTACACCAAACTCTTATAAAGCTCGAAGGTTTTCCTGGCCACGCTGGCCCAGGTGAAATGCTCTTCCACCCGGCGGCGGCCGGCGGCCGCGAACTTTTTGCGCAGGGCCGGGTCGCGCAGCAACCGGTTGAGGGCGGCCGCCAGGTCCCGCGAGAATTTCGCGGCATCGCGCGGCTCATAGGTGCCGTCCTTCTTCGGCTGGAAAGGCACCAGCAGGCCGGTCTTTTCCGGCACCACCACCTCCAGGATGCCGCCCACCGCGGCGGCCACCACCGGGGCGCCGCAGGCCATGGCCTCGACGTTGATTATCCCGAAAGGCTCGTAAATGGAAGGGCAGCAGAAAGCCGCGGCATGGCTGTAAAGCTCTATCACTTCGCTCTTGGGCAGCATCTTCTCTATCCAGATCACGTTCTTGCGGCTCTTCTGTATGCGGGCCACGCCGGCCGCCATTTCGGCCGCTATCTCTTTGGTGTCCGGCGCGCCGGCGCACAGCACCACCTGGGCTTCCGGGGCGATATGGGGAATGGCGTTGACGAGGTGGATTATCCCTTTCTGCCGGGTGATGCGCCCCACGAAAAGGACATAAGGCTTAGCCGGGTCTATGCCCCATTTGCGCAGGGTGGCGGTGGAGGAGCTCGGGCGGTATTCGGCCAGGTCTATGCCGTTGTGAATGACGTGTATCCGCGAGGCGGGCACGTTATAGCAGACCATCACGTCTTTCTTCATGCCCTGCGAAACCGCGATTACGGCGTCGGCGGCTTCGATGGCGTTCTTCTCGATCCAGCAGCTCAGGTCGTAGGCGCCGCCCAACTGCTCGCGCTTCCACGGCCGGTGCGGCTCCAGCGAATGGGTGGTCAGCACGAAGGGGACCTTGTACAGCAGCTTGGCGAAGAATGCGCCCATATTGGTGTACCAGGTGTGGCAGTGCACGATGTCGGCCGTATTGTTCTTGCAGAACTGGAGGTTGACGCTCAAAGCCTCCAGCGCCTTGCCGAAACCTTTATGCGCGTCTTTGGAGAGCTCGGTCCAGGGTTTGTAGCCGGTGGCCCGCAGGCGCGGTTTTTTCAGGCGCTGCTCCCCGAAGCAGCGCACTTCCACGTCCATCAGCTTCGCGAGCTCGCGGCTGAGGTATTCCACCGCCACGCCCGCTCCGCCATAGACGTTGGGCGGGTATTCATTGGTATAGAAAGCTACTTTCATGGCAAACCTCCCTGTCACGCTTATTAAATTTTTATGCGCAGGCCGTCGCGGGCCGTGAATACGTTCCTGAAAGTTTTCCGGGCCAGCGCGGCCGCTTTCGCCCTGTCGCCGGCTTTCGGATAGATCACCGGGTCGAAATGGACCAGGGCCAGCCTGCGCGCTCCGGCGGCGCGGGCCAGGGCGGCCGCCGTACGCGGGTTCATATGCGGCCAGCCGGACCGTCCCTTGCCGCGGAGCAAAGAACATTCGGAGATCAGCAGGTCCGCCCCGGCGGCCAGCTGCACGGAATTCGCGCAATAGCCGGTGTCGGTACAGAAGGCCACCGCCGCGCCGTCCAGTTCGAACCGGTAGCCCATCACCGGCCCGGAATGCAGCAGCGGCAGGCAAGCGCACTTGAAAGGTATTTTTTTCAGCTGCGAGGGCAGCTCCAGCACTTCCGCGCTGTATCTCAATTTTTTCAGCGGCACGGTGAACGGCCGGCGCAGCAGCCTGCCCAGGTCCCGGCGGGCGCCCGCCCCCGCGCAGATCTTGAGCCCTTTTTTAAAATCGAATTTCAGCAGCGTGTGCAGGCCGAGCACATGGTCCAGGTGCAGATGGCTCAGGAACAGGTAAACCGGCTTCGTTCCGTCCACGTATCTGGCAAGCTTGGCGAAACCGTTGCCGGCGTCCAGGACGATGTCGTAGTCCCGGGTCTTCAGCAGCACGCAGAGGGTATTGCCCGTTTGCGTGTCGTACCAGCCGTTGGTGCCCAAAAAGACCACGTCCATTATGTTTACCCTTAAGCCGCCTCAGCGTATCCCTATGTCTATAATACAAAAAGTTCAGGAGGCAAAATAGCGGCCGGCCCGTCCTTAAGCGCCCTGGGCAGGATGGCGGAACTTTACCGGAAAGTTGCTAAAGCGCTTCCCTGCCGCTATAATACTTACCTGCGGCCGTACCGCGGCAGGCGCCCGGCGCTACCAATATATGAAAAACGACAATTCCGCCGGCGCAATAATAAAGGTCCTGAAAAAAGCCTATCCCGAAGCGCATTGCTCGCTCAACCACGCCGCCCCCTTCGAACTGCTGATAGCCACCATCCTCTCCGCCCAGTGCACCGACCAGCGCGTGAACCTGGTTACCCCGGCGCTGTTTAAAAAATACCCGGGCCCCGCCGAAATGGCCCGGGCCCCGCTGCCCGATCTTGAGAAGCTGATACACTCTACCGGCTTCTATAAGAACAAGGCCCTGTCCCTGAAAGAGGCGTCGAAAGCTATAGTCAAGAATTTCGGCGGCAAGGTACCTGCGACCATGGACGAACTGCTTACGCTGCGCGGCGTGGCCCGCAAAACCGCCAACGTGGTGCTGGGCAGCGCCTACGGCATAGCGGCCGGCGTGGTGGTGGATACGCACGTAAAACGCCTCGCCTTCCGGCTGGGCCTAACCAAAGAAACCGACCCCAGGAAGATAGAGTCGGACCTGATGAAGGCCGTCCCGCAACAGGACTGGATCTGGTTCGCCCACGCGCTGGTGCTGCACGGCCGCGCCGTCTGCGACGCCCGCAAGCCGCTGTGCGGCCGCTGCCCGGCCGCGCAAGTCTGCCCGAAAGCCGGCGTCGCGGCGAAGCCCCGGAGCTGACGGCCCGTCGACATGGAACTCAAACTCGAACATTTCTGCGGGCTCAAAAGCATCGACATCATCGGCCTGCTGTACGGCAAAAAAAAGGTGATCTCCATCCGCCTCGAAGCCGGCCGCAGGGAATTCCTGGAGGGCGCTTTTAAAAAATACGGGCTGGTCTGGGAGACCACCGACCGCGGCTACGATTACAGGAACAGGTTCATTACGCACATTATCTCTAAAAAAAGCGCGCATATAAAATCCACCCTGGCCGCTTACGCCGCGGGCAGGTACGACACGGTCGGGGAACTGCTCGGGTACCCGGCCTGCTGCGTAAAGGCCTACAATACGATGCTCAATAGCGACCAGGACGACTGCGACACTTTCGTCAGGGAGTGCCGCAACAAGTCTGAAAAATTCTTCTGGCCCCTGAACAATGTCCTGGATTTTGACGGCCGCCTGATCGGAAAAAAAGCGGCCTCGCTCGATATTTCCTGCCCCTATATCTCCCTGATCTCGCATAACCCGTGCGCCTACGATTGCGCAGAAAGCCTGAAGATAGCGCGGTTCAACCAGGCCCGGCTGGCGGAGCACACGCCCAGCCACTGCCGCGAGGACTTCCGGGCGAAACTGGCGCGCCCGGTGCTCTATGTCGACGATTTCAACCTGGCCATCCTGGACGGGACTTCCCGGCCGGACGGCGCGGACTACGCCACGCCGCTGTATATCCTGGGCTTCGGCGGCATCCGGAGCCAGTTAAAAGCGGGGGACGGCGTCACCCTGCGCGGGAGCAGCCTGGAGATCTCCAAACAGGGCAAAATACTCTGCCGCAGGAGCTTTCCTAAAGGACCGCTCATCCTGCCCTTCGACCGCAGGTTCCCCGGCGAACGGCTTTAAACCGTCGCAGTTTATGTATCATAGCGGTACAGGCCGCCGCGCAGTTCCGGGTTTCAGCCGCAGGCCTTCACAGAATATGGCAAAAAAGAATAACTCCGGGGTTCCCGGGCCGAACGTGATAGTGACGAAACAATGCCCGAGGCAATGCGTATTCTGCCTGGCGCACGATGAGCAGCCGGCTATGTCCCCCGGGAATATCGAAAAAGTGCTGGACCTCGGATACGAAGCCCTCTCTTTCGCCGGCGGCGAGCCGCTGCTTTCGGCCGACCTGGAAAAATGGGTCAAAGCCGCCGTCGGCAGGGGAACGCGCCGCCCGCTGGTCCTTACCAGCGGCCTCGGCCTTACCGGGAAGCGCCTGGCGGCGCTGTTGCGGGCGGGGGTCACGCATTTCCACTTCAATTTCCCGTCCCACCTTGAGGAACCTTACAACCGCATCACCTGCACCCGCGGCAAATTCAAGGAACAGGTAGCGGCCATCAAAAACGCCTGCGCGGCGGGGCCCGAGCTTGCCTCCGTCGGTTTTGTCGTGAACGAACTGAACTACAGGCAGATGCCGGACTATGTGGAATATGCGGCCCGCAAATTCCGCGGCTTGTTTTACGCCGAATTCCATTTCATCAAGGTGGCGGGGCGCGTGTGCGGCCAGGAATGGCTGGTCCCAGAACTGGGAAAGGTGCAGCCCTTCCTGAGCCAGGCCCTGAAGAAAGCCGGGGAACTGAAGCTGAACTGCATGACCGACGGCTTTCCGCTTTGTTTTATGAAAGGCTATGAGTCCTGTTCCAGGGAAGCCTGGCACCTTTTTGCGAACAAGCGCTCTTTCCTGAACAACAGCGCTGCGCGGGACTGCGCCCCTTGCGGGCTTTCGGAGCTTTGTCCGGGCCCCAGGAAAGACTATGTCGAATTACACGGCGACTGGGATTTCGTCCCGGCTCCGCCCGGGGCGGCGAAGCCGGTGCTGGAGATCCTTAAGAGCCGGACCCGGTAGAACGCTCTTTCCTGACCCCGGGCTTGCGCACCGACTCGCAGATAAAATCGTCATAAAAAAACACCCGGTCCCCGGCCTTTTGCGCTACGGGGCTCCGCTGCTTAACAAGCGCCGGCCCCAGCTCCGGATGCTCATTTCTCTCCACCAGGTGGTTCCAGTAGCAAAGGCTCCCCCCGTCGCGGGAGACCCGTATTATCCGCTGCAGCAGCGCGACGTATTCTTCCCGGGAAACCAGTTCGAAGATGTCTGACAGGTTGAACTTGGAGAACCGGCCCTCCGGACAGCCGGCCAGGTAAGTCCCGATATCGCAAGTTATTATTTCCAGCCGGCCGAGATTAGCCTTTATCCTGGCGAAATTCTCCTTTTCCAGGTACTCCGGCAGGCAGGCCGGATGGTAATTCCCCTTAAGGATATAATGCAGAAAATAATTCCCGCCCAGCGGTACTTCGGTAAATCCTTTTTTTGTCTTGCGCAAATATTGCCCGGCAACCGCGGTTTTCCGGTGGTGCTTGAAAAAGGCCGCGTCCCGGCCGTTCCGGAGAAAAAATTCGGAAAAGAATATTTTAAAGGTAAGCCTCCACGGCAGGTTGTCCCAGGCGCGCTCGTAAAATTCCTTTTGTTCTCCCAGGCTCGTCAGCCCGAGAAAAGCGTCTATTTTCCCCCGCGATTGGGAAAGGGGCAGGATATATTTCCTGAAGCCTCCGAGATATCTTTCAAATTTGCCGCAGTGAATAATGCCCTTTCTTATTTCCGAAGGCCGGCCGGCCCAGAACTGCGCCGCGCCGGGGCTCAGGCGCCCTCCGATGCGGCCATACAGCTCCAGCCGCCTTGCGGAAGGCAGGGCGCCAGTGAATTCCAGGAACTCCCCGTGGTCCAGGAACTGGATGCCGCGCGCCTTCAACTCCAGGAGATAGTTCTGGGCGGGATTGCTGTCTATCGCGACGAGGCGCCCGGGGTTCTTTGACAGCAAAAAAAGCGTATTGTCTCCGGAAGAAGTTATAGAGAGCACGGCGTCATCGCTGCCGACGCGCAGCGCCGCGTTCAAAACGAGGGGGTCTTCCCAGGATTGGCTGTAAAGTATTTTCATGAGCCGGCCCCGCGGGCCGCAGCCTGTCCTCTTAGCGCGCGGATTGGAAGGACTGGAACCCCTGGAAAGCCTCCGCGATATCGTTTTCGGGCCAGCCCTTCTCCCTGAGGGCGAAGGCTATGGCCGCCGCATTGCCGCCCTCCCGCATGGCGCTTTCGACGTAATAGACCATCGCCAGCTTGTCTAGGCGCCCCTGTTTTTTCAGGGCCGAGACCACCGCCTCTTTTTTGCTCAGGTTCAGGGCTTCCACGCGGGCGGCCTCCGCCTCGGCCCGCATGGCTTCCGCTGCGGCCTTCACAGCCGCCTCCTCGGCCTCCGCGGCCCGGGCCTTCTCGGCATCAGCGGCCGCTACCAGCGGCTCATCGTTCCAGACAGGCTCCCGGCGCCTCTTTCCGGTTTTAAACCCGAAGATCAGCATTGCCAGTTTGATAACCGCATAGACCGGCAGCACTACAATCAGCAAAAACCAACCGATCAGAAACAAGATACAGAATGCGCCACCCAAAATACCGCCCATAAAAGTTCCTCCTGAAACCCGCTACGGCGGCAGCCGGCCGCCCGGCTGCCTTCGGACGCAGCGCGCCGGGGCTTAAGCCGCCGGCGCTTTGACCAACTCCGGGCCTCCGGGCTGAATTTCCCGGTAGCCGCGGACCGCCGCCTCCACCTGCCCGGCGGGCCAGCCTTTCTCCCTGAGGGCCGCGGTTATGGCCGCCTCGTCTCCCCCGTCTTTCATCGCGCTCTCCACAAAGTAAACCAGCGCCAGCCTGTCCAGGCGCCCCTGTTCTTTCATGGTCGCGGCCATTTCCGCTTTTTTACGCCGGGCGACCGCCTCCGCATACGCTTTATCCGCCGCGTCCTTCAAGTTCTTCGCCTCAGCTTCGGAAACCGGCGCGCCGGTTTGTCCGGTCTTGTGGAATGAGCGCCAGACCAGCCAGACCAGCACGCTGAAACCTAAAACGGGCAGAACATAAATGATAAAGAAATAAGCGATTATTATTAACATGCAACCCTGGAGAGAATCCATATCCAGCGCTCCCTTACCGGTTATCCAGGATTATCTCCCAGTATTTTACGAAGGACAATATCAGCGCGAAATAAAGCGGGATGCCGAAAGCCACCTCCATGGGCAGCGTGGTCCACGGGATATGCATACCGGTGAATGCCGCCGTGGTGCTGGGGCCGTAAACCCGGTAGCCGTTGAGCATCAGCCAAAGTTCCACAGGCAGCACCGCGATAAATACCACCGCCAGGTAGGCGATGAATTTCTTGCGCAGATCGAAGTGGATGAGGTATTTGTCGACCAGGTTTATGGCCAGCCAGACCAGCGCCACCCAGGCCCCGGTCAGCAGCACGCTGATGTCCCTGTAGATATAAGACCAGGCGGGAAACCCGACATTATCCACCATAGGCTCTACCGTGAGCTCGAAGAGGAACACCGAGACCAGGCAGATAAGGAAGCTGCGCAGCCAGGGCCGGCGGAACAGCGGGATGACGGGTTTCTCCAGCACGTAAAAGCTCCAGTATTTAGTGAAGCTCACCACCAGCGCCATGAACACCGGCACGTAGACGAAACCTTCCACCGGCGTGCCCAGCAGCGTCCAGCCGCTCATAGCCTGCTGCGCCTCGGGCGAGTAGCCGCTGACGCCCAGCTTCAACAATACGGTCTCGTAAGCCATAGCCGCCGGCGCCAGCAGAGCCAGGTACAGCGGGAAGCGCTGCCAGTCTTTCAGGTTTTTAAAATACCGGTCCACCAGCGTGATAGCGGCCATTATCATGCTGGCCCAGGCCAGCGTGGAGATCCAGCTTATATCCTGGTAAATATACGCCGCCCAGCCCATCCTGTAGTTATGCCACATCGGCGAAGTGAAGAACTGGTGGATGAAAAGCCCGCCGGCGGCGAGAAAGAAGATCTGCACGCCTTTTTTTTCGTTGCGCCACAGCCACCAGAGCGTCAGCCCGGCCAACGCCAGGATGAAAAACTCGAAAGCGAGTATCGGCCCGGTGGCCGCCCTGTCGAAAGCGTGCGCGCGGTACATGGCGTCCGCGGCCGCGAACATTTTACGGTAGAATTCGATCATAGTTCTTGAACTCCCTTGAGATGGTTTTGCAATCTTTGAAAGCCGGGTCCTTCATGCGGCAGTAGCCCCACTTGGCGCAGCTGAAATCCGGCAGCGAGGTCATGCGGTCCCAGATGCGGTACAGCGGCTCCTGCAGGGCGTTGCCGAAGCACATGTGATTGAAGTCGCAGGGGCAGACGTCGCCCCAGGGGCTGAGATAGAAGTAATTCACGCCGGAAGAGCAGCCCACGCTGCGGTGGCTGGTGGTGTAGGCGTAAACCAGCACGCCGGGATAGGAAGAGTCCTCGTTGTATTTGCCCACCGAAGCTATCAGCTCCTCCAGCCAGGCCGTATTGCCCTGCAGGTCTTCGCGCCCGGCGTAGCGCCCGGTAGGCGCCGCGTCGTAGACTATGACTTCGTGCACGCCCAGCTTTTTGGCCAACTCTATCACCCGGTCCAGTTCGCCGTCCCTGAAAGACTCCGGCGAAACGCAGCAGGAAATTCCCACGGAAAAACCCGCCGACAGGGCGCTGCCTATGCCCTCCGCGGCCCGGGCGAACAGCCCCTCCACGCCGCGCAATTTGTCGTGTGTTTTCGGATCGGCCGAATCCACGCTGACATACAGACTGTCGAGCCCGGCCGCTTTCAGCTCGGCGCAGCGCTCCTTAAGATACCAGCCATTGGTAAACATCGCCGTAGTGGACAATTCTTTATCCACGCTTTTAATTATTTCCGGCAGATCCCCGCGCAGCAGCGGCTCGCCGCCGGTAAAATTTATCACCGACACGCCCAGTTCCTGCGCGGATCTTATCAGGTAAACCGCCTGCTCAAGCGTAACCGGCGGGCGGCCGTCCTTCTTTTCGTCCTTGTAAAAGCTGCAATGCCCGCAGGCGGCGTTGCATTCGGAGGTAACCGCGAAGCTCAGCAGGTTGGGCGTGTTCTTGCCATGGATGCTCTTGTAAAGCTGCCGCGCGAAGAAATTAGCGGAAGGCCCTGTAAACAGCGCGGGGCTTGAAAGCGAATAGACGGGGCGGCCCTTGCGGTAATGTATGACTTTGCCGTGATTGAGATAGATCCGGTACATCCGCTCGGTAGCGTCCGCCGAGTAGCCCATGGTTTTGGTGGCCATCAGCCATTGCAGGCGCAGCCGGTCGATAATTTTTTTCATTTCAAGTCATCTCCGTTCATAAACCGGTTACCGGGCGGGCCTGCAGCAGGTAAAGCTCCCCGGCTTTCACGGCCCACTCAATATCCACAGGCTTTTCAAACAGGCTTTCAACCCGCATGGCCGCAAGCGCAACCTGCCGCAGCATTTCCGCGCTCAACTTCCGCTGGGCCCGCGCCTCCGCCGGCACCGGAAACAAAGCCGTGCCGCCCCCGGGGCCGGCGCCCAGGTATTCCGGCTGGGTGACGATACGAACCTCTGTTTCCTCAAGCCGCGCCTTATCAAAGCGGTAATGGTCCGGGGTCACGCTGCCGCTTACCAGCGGTTCACACAGGCCGTAAACCGCCTCTATCACCGCCGCGCTGCGGTCGCCGGTTACCGGGTCGCAGCTGAAGGCCACGCCGGAACTTTCCGGCGCCACCATTTCCTGCACTATCACGGCCAGCGCCTGCGGCGCGCCGCCGTAAGCCGCGGCCCGCGCGTTCGAACCCGAGGCGAGGCAGGCCAGCACGGCCCGCTCCAGGCCCGCGGCGTTCACGCCGAGAAAACTGTCGAACTGGCCGGCGAAGGAATTTTTCTCGCCGTCCTCCGCCGCGGCGGAACTGCGCACCGCGGCCAGGGGCGCGCCCAGCGCCGCGAAAGCCGCGCCCAGTCCGGCGCCGATACTTTCCGGCGGGGCGCCGGCGGCCACAACGAAGCCCCCCGGCACTTTAAACCCCGCCCGGGCGAGCCTTGCCAGGTTAAAAGCTTTGCGCCCGGCGCTCACGGGGTCGTCTGCCTGGGCCAGCGGGAAAAGATATTTCATGCGAAGTTCAACCCCGGCAAAGACATCCTACCTCAGGAACAGCAGCACCGCGCCGCCGGCCAGCGGGACCCCTACATTATCCCAGCCTTTGCCCAGGGCGCTTTCCACGGCGGTCAGGGCCAGCGCCCCGGCCGTTATCGCGGCGGCGTCGCCGGGCGTAATAAAGCCGCGCTGCGCCACTACGAAGGCCGCCAGCACCGCCGCCGCCGCGGCCAGGAACAGGAGGCTCCCTTCCACCGTCTTATGCCCCGTTATATTAAAACTTCTTTTCCCCCACATCCCGCCCGCGGCTCCGGCCGCGCCGTCCGCCAGCCCCAGCAGCAAAGCCGACCATTGGAAGACTACGGCGTCGGACCGCCAGAAGAACAAGACGCTCAGCGCCAGCCCCAGCGGGAACAGCACCGCACCGGCGGTGCCCCGGCCGCCGTCGTGCACACTGCGCAGCGTCCCGTTGCGGGCGGACAGCCACAGCAGCAGCGAAGCCCCGGCGCCGATGGCGATCGCCGAAGTTTTGGCGACAAAAACTGGCAGCGCGCAGGAAACCAGCCCGCCGGCCGCGTGGGCGAATTTCCGCGTCAGCATGCCGGACCAGCCGCGCCGCAGCAGGTATTCCGCGCAGACGAAGACCGCGGCGTAGGCGGCCAGCATGACGTTCAGCCCGCTCAACATTTCAGGTCCCGGCCGAAAGTAATATAACCGCGGTGCAGCACCGGCGCCCGCGTGGTCAACGCCTGCACGGCGGGGTTGCTGTCGCGCATCGTAGAAAAAATACATTTCCTCACGCCGCGGCCTTCCAGCCTGGCCTGCATCAGGTAGAAGAGGGCGCTGCCCACGCCCATCTTGCGGCATTCGGGCATCACGCCTATGGTCTTGAAAATAAAATCCTCGCCGCCGGAGCATTTGTCCGGCAGGCCCAGCAGGAAAGCGGCCGGCCTTTTATGCCCGTAGTGGGCCAGGAT
>Ga0116170_10001179_pt1 | contig 26758 bp, 25 predicted proteins | sample AD_JPNHW1_MetaG_FD_89797 | JGI IMG/M metagenome (GOLD analysis project Ga0116170, IMG submission 89797) | Active sludge microbial communities of municipal wastewater-treating anaerobic digesters from Japan - AD_JPNHW1_MetaG | ecosystem: Engineered > Bioreactor > Anaerobic > Digestate | place... | reverse complement strand
CCCCGACATCATCTTCGTGGGCGAGATGCGCGACCGCGAGACCACCTCCCTCGCCCTCACCGCCGCCGAGACCGGCCACCTCGTCTTCTCCACCCTCCACACCAAGGACGCCAAGGGCACCATCACCCGCGTCGTCGACATGTTCCCCGCCGACCGCATCAAGGAAATCACCTCCCAGCTCTCGCTGAGCCTCTCCTACGTCCTCGCCCAGAAACTCGTCGCCCGCCGCGCGGGCGGCCGCCGCATCGCCATGGAGGTGTTCCGCAACACCACCGGCGTCGCCAATCTCATCCGCACCGGCACCTGGCACCAGATCTACACCCAGATCGAGACCGGCTCGAAGGACGGCATGATCACCCTCGAGAACCACCTCCATTCCCTCGTCCTCGCCGGCGAGATCACACCCGAGGAGGCCCGCCTCAACGCCAACGACGCGCAGGTCATGGAGCGGCTCCTCCAGCCCAGCACGCCGTAACTCTCACGCGGAAGACGCGGCCTGCGCGGACGCCGCAGACATTGCGACGCCGCACAACGAGTCCGCCATCGCACACGGCGTCCGGCCCCCGGCCACAGGACAGCGATCCGGCCGCAAAGCACCCCTTCGGCACTCCACCGCCAGCCCTCGGGGGGGGGGGACTGCGCAGCGCCACCCCACCCGCGAACCGCCGCTTGCCCAAACGGCCCCGTTGCGGTTTCCTCGCCCACCCATGAAAACGATCCGCGAGTTCGCCGACGCCAAGGCCGAGGGACGCAAAATCGTCGTGATCACCGCCTACGACTCCTGGTCGGCGCGGTTGTTGGCCGAAGCGCCCGTCGACTGCATCCTCATCGGCGACAGCGTGATGATGACGCTCTACGGCGAGCGCGACACGCTCGGCGCCACCACCGAGATCATGGCGACCCACACCCGCCTCGTGGCCCGCAACGCCCCGGAGAAGTTCATCGTCGCCGACATGCCCTTCCTCTCCATGCGCAAGGGCATCTCCTGTGCGCTCGACTGCGCCGCCGCCCTCCTGCGCGCCGGCGCCCACGCGGTGAAAGCCGAGGGCGTCCGCGGCCATGCCGATGTCATCCACCATCTCGTCGAGTCCGGAATCCCCGTCATGGGGCACCTCGGGCTCACACCGCAATCCGTCCACGCGCTCGGCGGCTACAAGGTCCAGGCCAAGGAACCCGCCGAGGCCGCCCAACTCCGCGCCGACGCCACCGCGCTCCAGGATGCCGGCTGCTTCTCGATCGTGCTCGAGTGCGTGCCCGCTCCGCTCGCAGAGAGCCTCTCCACCTCACTGAGAATCCCGACCATCGGCATCGGCGCCGGCGCCGGCTGCGACGGCCAAGTACTCGTCTTCCACGACCTCCTCGGCCTCACCCCCGATTTCAAACCGAAGTTCGTCCGCCGCTTTGCCGATTCCGCCACGCTCATGAAAAACGGCGTGACCGCCTATGCCGCGGCCGTCCGCGACGGCACCTTCCCCAGCGAGAAGGAAAGCTTCCGCTGAACCCATTTCGGAGAACCGAAAACCACAGAAGAGACCGAAGGTCGATCCACCTCGGCAAACAACCTGCCACATACCACTCTGCCCTCCGTCTTCTGCCGTCTTCTCTCTGTCCTTCGTTCTCTTCGTTACCTTCTGTCGCCTCTCCGTCGTCCGTCTTCTGTCGTCCCTCCGCATCGCCCCGCCATGCCCTCGAAAAACATCCTCTTCTTCCTCACCGGCTCGATCGCCTGCGCGAAGGCCACCACCACCATCTCGCGGCTCACTCAGGCCGGAGTGACGGTGCAGACGGTCGTCACCCCCGCCGCGCTGCACTTCGTCGGCAAGTCCACACTCGAGGGTCTCACCGGCCGCCGCGTCTACGACGACATGTGGACCGACGGCGCCGCGCTCGACCATATCGAGTTCGCCCGCAACGCCGACCTCGCCATCGTCTGCCCGGCCACCGCCAACGCCATCAATCGCCTCGCCGCCGGCATCGCCGACGACCTCCTCGGCACCCTCTTCCTCGCCTGGGAACTCGACAAGAAACCGTGGCTCGTCGTCCCCGCCATGAACCACCGCATGTGGCTCCACCCCGCCACACAGGCCGGCGCCGCCACGCTCCGCGGCTGGGGCGTGCGCTTCATCGAGCCCGCCGAAGGCATGCACGCCTGCGGCGAGGGCGGCCCCGGCCGCCTCCCCGACCCCGAATCCATCGCGGCGGACGTCCTGAAAGCCCTCGGCTGATTTCATTCGGAGCCGTAGCAAACCGCCACACACATTCCGCACGCTTCCCGTTGCCTTCGGCCATCGCGTCGCTTTCTTCAGACCACCCCATGAAAATCCTCGTCACCGCAGGCGCGACGCGCGAACCCCTCGACGAAGTCCGCTTCATTTCCAACGTCAGCTCCGGGCGGACCGGCGCGATGCTTGCCGATGCCCTCGCCGGCTTCGGGCACGACGTGAGCCTTCTCCGCGGCGAGGGCTCGGCTCGACCCCAGCAGGTCCAGGACTGCGAGAAGTTCTCCTCCTGCGCCGATCTCCTCGAAAAGCTGAAGCAACGCCTCGGCACCAACACCTACGATGTCGTCGTGATGACCGCCGCCGTGGCCGACTACCGGCCCGACACCGCGAAAGCCGGCAAGATCCACTCCGATGCGCCGGAGCTCACGATCCACCTCGTCCGCAACCCGAAGATTCTCCCGCAGCTCAAGTCGATGGCGAAGCGCACGCTGCGCGTCGTCGGCTTCAAGTTCACCGTCGGCGCCACGCTGGAAGAACGCCGCGCCGCCGTCCTCGCCCAATGGGCCGCCGGCGATGTCGATGGCACCGTGCTCAACGACCTGCACGAGATCCAGACCTCGTCGACCCACCCCTTCTACCTCTGGGGCCCGCCCGCCACGACGCCGATCCTCATCCGCGGAGTCCCCGCGCTCGCCGCAGCGTTGGACGCCTTCTGGTCGAAGGGCTGACCGCCCGTGGTGCCAGCGGCATCGATCCTGTAGGTCGTCCCCTTTGTGGCGACCCGGCAGGCGTTAAGCGATTCCATCACGACCATAGAACGTCGTGACACGTGAATAGCTAAGTCACCGCCCCACAGGCGGCAATTCCCTCCGACTCGCCGGACCGGCGCGGCGCCACCAGTGACTCCTCGCGGCGCGCGCCTTCGGCGTTCGCGCGACCTACGGCTCCGTCGTCAGCACGCGGTAGATCGCGTAACTCTGCGCAGGTAGCGCAAGGTGCAGGCGGCCAGATTCGGCGCGCACTTCAGCCGCACGGCCGGCAAGAAGCTCGAAGCCCCTGCTTGCCCCCGCGAATTCGAACTCCGCGGACGCCGGACGCGCCGCCGGGTTGAACGCGACAAGCAGCACCGAGCGGCCACTGGCGCGGGCGAAGACGAAGGGATAGGTCTCGGGCTGCGCGAAGAGCGGCACGAACTCGGCGTAGCCGGCCAGCGCAGGCTCCTCGTGCTTGAGGCGGATGAGCCGGCGCGTGCGGTTGAGCAGCGAGTTCGGATCGGCCTCCTGCGCGGCGACGGTCGGCGCGTCCGTCGCGGAGTCGACAGGGAGGTAGAGCTTCTCGGGCGCGGCAGTGGAGAAGCCGAGGTTGGCTCCGGGCGTCCACTGCATCGGAGTGCGCGCGCCAGCGCGCGGCTTGTACGCGCCCTCGACCTGCGGGAGATCGTCGCCGAGCTGCCGCATCCCGATCTCGGTGCCGTAGTAGAGGAAGGGCACGCCGGGCATCGTGAGCCCGAACGCCGTCAGCATCTCCAACTCGTCGTCGGTGCGGTTGTTGCCCAAGCGTGCGATGTCGTGGTTGCCCACGGGCAGGCAGACGTACCCCTTCGCGCGAGTGGCCTCGTAGCCGGGCAGATAGCTCTGGAGGAAGGCCGTCACGTCGCCCTTGCCCTCGCGATCGAAAAAGCTGTGCCCATCGCTCATGCCATTCAGGATACGCCAGCTCTCCTTCTGGTAGAGGTCGTTGAACCCCTTGGCCCAGTGGAAGAACGCCGCGTGGAAGGCGCCGTCGAGCGCCTCCTGGGGATAGGACCACTCCGCCACGGTGAACGCCTGCGGGTAGTCGCGCTCGAGGATCCGCCGCACATCCTGCCAGTAGCCGAGCGTGTCGCGCAACGGATCGCTCTGCTTCACCATGGAGTTGGCCATGTCGGCACGGAAACCGTCGGCGCCCATATCGAGCCAGAAACGCATCACCTTCTGCATCTCGGTGCGCAGCGCGAGGACCGAGGGAGCACGGGTGGAGAACTGCCAGGGCTTCGCGGGATCGGGCGTGCCGTAGCCGTAGTTCAACGCCGGCTCGTTCCAGAAGAAGTTGCTCAGGAAGTTGCCGTTGCGCCGGCCGTAGCCGTGAACCCAGCCCTCGCCGGGCTCGCTGGCCCAGGTGTTGTCCGTCCAGATGTACCAGTCGGCGCGCGGTCCGGGCTTGCCGCTGGCGGACTCGACGAACCAGGGGTTGTCGATGGAGGTGTAGGTGATGACGTAGTCGAAGAGCACCTTCAGCCCGCGCTTGTGCGCCTCGGCGAAGAGGCGGCGGGCGTCGTCGTTGGTGCCGTAGCGCGGAGCGATCTTGTAGTAGTCGCGGATGTCGTAGCCGGCGTCGTTGAACGGCGAGTCGAAGAACGGGTTGATCCAGATCGCGTCGACGCCGAGCGAGCGGATGTAGTCGAGCTTTGAGATGATGCCGGACAGATCGCCGATGCCGTCGCCGTTGGAGTCGTAGTACGACTGCGGGTAGATCTGGTAGACGACCGCGTGGTGCACCCAGTCAGGTGCAGGCGGGATCACATCGCGGCCGGTGATCGGCGCGGGCTCGGCCGAGATGGCGGCGCCAAGCGAGAAACCCAGCAGCGCACAGAGGAGGGAACGAGGCAAAACGGAGGTAGGCATAGGGGAAAGGGTGAACCAGAGACCGGCAGGCACGGACACTCGCGACGCTATTTCGCTTCGGGCAGCGGAGCATCAGGATCCCCCGACATCCCGAACGGTCAAACCGAACCCGGCCGGCGCCAAAACACGTCGGGAAGATAAAGCATGACCCGCCAGCAGCATCGCCGGGCCCCGCGCGGGCCATCGTGAGACGCAGCAGCGGTCGCAAAAAAGCCCGGGCTGGAAACCCGGGCTTTCGGAAAACTTCGACCGTCTACTCGGCGCTCTTGCGCGAGCGACCACCCGAGGCTCGCCCGCCACTCGAGCGCCCGCCACTGCGGCCACCGCCCGAGGACTTCCGCGCCGGCTTCGCCTTCGCGTTGAGCCAGAGCTCGTCCTTCGCGTTGCGGTTAAACCAGTAGATCTCACCGCCGTGTTCGGCGAAGACGGGCTTGTCGTCCTCGCTCTCCGGAACGCTCAACCCGGCTTGCACCAGGGCATCGATCAGGTCGGCCTGCGAGACATGCAGCGCATCGGCCAGCGGACCCGGGGCGGCGCTGAACGACGCACTGCGTTTGTTCTTAGTGAAGTGAGGACGGATACACGCAAAGACCGAATCGTCCTCAGCCGCCGGCGCCTCCGCTGAGGCTGTCTCGGCAGGCTCGTTGGATTTGTCGGTCTCCACGGGCGCCGCAGTCGGCTCGACGGCCGGAGCGGCCGGTTCCTGCGGAGCGGCTGGCACGAAGGCGGCCTGCTCGGTGCGCGGGTGCAGCTCGACGGAAGTGGCCACGGGCTCGAAAGCCGAAGGAGCGGCGACGGGCGCGAACCCGGCCTCCGCGCCCTCGTTCTCCTCGGCGTTGCCGGCGGTCTCGCCGTGGCGCTTTTCGCGCGCATTGATCCAAGTCTGCCCGCCCTGGCCGCGGTTGAGCCAGTAGAGGAAGCTGTTGATCTCGACGAAGAGCGGTTTGGCCTGCGGATCCTCGGTGAGCGTGAGGCCGAGCTTGGCAAACGCCTCCATCAGCTCCGCTTCCTGGTGACGCAGCGCGCGCGACAAGTAGCTCGTGCTGCCGGACCAGCCGCGACCGCGGCGGTTGCGGCGCATCATCGGGCGCAGCTTGGCCAGCAACGTCTCGCCCTCGGGCAGCGGCGCGGACGGGCCGGCCTCGCGCTGGGGCTGTTGCTGCGGCTGCTGCCGGGATTCGCGCTCGCGCGGCTGGCGGGGCTGTTGCTGTTGCTCGCGGCGCGGCGCGCGCTCCCGAGCCACATCGGCAGCTTCGGCGGAAGTGGGCTCAGCGGGGGCCTCGGCGCTCTCGGCGGAGCCGGCCATCGGCTCCTCGCCTTCGGGAGCCTCCATGGATTGCGGTCCCTGCTGCGGGCGCTGCGCCTGGCGTTCGGCGCGGGGCTCGGGCTGGCGCGGGGCCGGCTTGGCCGCCGGGGCCCGCGGGCCGCAGTTGAGCCAGATCTCGCCGCGCTGGTTCTTGTTCAGCCAGAAAAACTCGTCGTCGTGCTGAATTGATTGAGGCAGGGCCTGCGGATCCTCCTCGAGGGGCAACCCGATCTCGGCGAGCGCACCGAGCAGGTCGTTCTCGTCCTGTTCGAGCTTGCGGGCGAGGAAGCCGACCGAGCCGATGAAGCCGGGGCCGCGCTGGCTGCGCTTCATCTGGGGGCGGAGCAGATCGAGCAGATCCTCGCGATCGGCCTCGGGATCGCTCTCGTCCTCCTCCTTGTCGGCAATGAACTCGAGTTCCTCCTTGAGGGTATCGCGCCAGGCATCGCGCTCCTTGCTCTCTTCGGTGACCTTCTCGACGCGCGCGGCTTCCTGCGCCGCGGGCATCTCGTCGGGCTTCCAGTCGCGAAGGATGGGGCGTCGTGCCAGACCGGTGAACAGCAGCGGATTATCCGGTGCGGTGTGCCAGTCGATGATTTCCCATTGCTGCTGTCCCAATTCGTTCAGGTGCTGCTCCAGCGCGGCCATCGTGGCCATGCCGTGCTTGCCGCTGGAGATCACCTTGTATTCCCAATTTGCCATAAGGTGCGCCGGGTGTACCGGGGGCGCAGGGCGTTGGCCAAACGAAAAACGCTGGGGTGTCGGCGCCCGCCCCGGGCCAGGGGTGCCGGACTCCCCCATCTGCCCCGCACCCATCGCTCAGCGATCGCTCAGCGCAACCACGACTCCAACGCTAGAATCCGCGCGCCCAAGTCTCCTTCCTCCAAATCCGCCTCGCGCGCCTCCCCTCGGCCGCTCCGCGGGGGCGGCAGGTCTCGGACAACCTCCTGAGCCAGCGTCCGCGCCTCGACCAGCAACGTCGTCATCGCAGCGCCCCGCACCGGAGCCCGGGCGGGCTCGTACTGAAACTCGATGGGCACCACGACCTCGCTGCCGAAATTCCATTTGCGCAACACCACACCGGCCACCTGCGCATGGGTCATGCCGATGAGCCGCTGTTCCTGACGGATCAACGGGGTCGAGGGTAGCTCGCGCAACAGCATGCCCGGATCGCCGACCGTGCGCAGGTGGCGGTCGATCAGCACCATCCCGATGGCATGCAGCAGGCCGGCGGTGTAGGCCACGCACTCGTCGAGCCCGCGGGTCGGCGCCTGTTGCTCCATCACCAGGGCGCAGGCGATCGAACGCCGCCAGTACTCGGCCGGCCCCATGCCGTAGATCCGCAGCGGCGTGTTCAGGAACCGGCTCATCGCAAAGGCGGCCGTCACCCGGTACGCCTCGCGCAGCCCGAGCAGCGCGACCGCATCGCCCAGGCTGGTCACATCGCGCGCCCGGCCGTAGTAGGCGCTGCCCGCCGCATGCATCACGCGCGTCGCCAGCGACGGATCGAAGCGCACCAGCTCCACCACCTCGTCGATGTTCGTCTCGTCGCGCAGCAGGAGCATCTGTAACCGCGGCAGCACGGCGGCGGCTACCGGCAGATCGCTCAGGTAGGCCTCCAGGCTGGCAGGACAGAGCAGCAACATCGACATGACTCCATCATCGCCCCGTACGCGTGGAAACTGAAGCGGACCGGCCGAGGAAAATACACCCGTACGCGCCCCGCCTTGCCCCCATCCGAGCGCGCCGCAGAACGTCCCTCCGTCCACGTGCGCCCGGGAAATCGCCCCGGTGCGGATGGGCGCGCCACCCGTCCGCCCGCGTCCGAAGCAGGCCATGCGCCCCTCAGCCGCCCCCGGGGGAACACCCCGGGGGCCGGGCCCCGGCGGGTTGCGGCACTCGGAATCCGAGCGTAGGATACGCACGCCCGGGCGTCGGGATAATGTCCTTGCCGCGACACGCCTTCCGCGGCAGCCTTCCGCCACTGAGCCGGGGGCAGGATGCCGCGGCCCAGAGCGCATCCCATGAACACCCCTATGGATCACGATGCAACCGGCGCCGCGCGGCACTGCAGCGGCAGCGCAGAAGGAGGCGCCCGGGCTACGGCCCGGTTGGCCCCATAGCCGCACACGGTGAGCGTGCGCGGCGTACCGAGGACTTTCCAAACCTCAACCTCTCACCCTAAACCCGAGGAGTTTCCAATGAAGGAGTACGCACCGCACGACATCAGGAATTTCGCCATCGTCGGCCATTCCGGCGCCGGAAAGACCATGCTCTGCGAGGCCATGCTGGCCTGCAGCGGCGCCATCCCGAAGCTCGGCAGCATCGCTCAGAAGACCACCGTCTCCGACTACCACGCCGGCGAGCACGAGCACCTCATGTCGCTCCACACGACCTGCCTCCACACCGAGTGGCTCGGCAAGAAGCTCAACATCCTCGACTGCCCCGGCTACTCCGACTTCGCCGCCGACGGCCTCGGTGCCCTGCGCGTGGGCGACTTCGCCATCATCGCCATCAACGCCGCCCACGGCATCCAGGTCGGCACCGACCAGGCTTGGGACTACGCCACCAAGTACGCACTGCCGAAGATGATCGTCGTCAACGCCCTCGACAAAGAGAACACCAAGTTCGACGAGATCGTCGAGGCGGCGCGCACCCACTTCGGGCCCAAGGTCTTCCCGATGAGCATCCCGCTCAACGCCGGCCCCTACTTCAACCGCCTGCTCGACGTGATGCGCAGCAAGATCGTCACCTACGCCACCGACGGCTCCGGCAAGTTCACCGAGGAGTCCGTCTCCGGCCCGCTGGCCGACAAGGTGCAGGCGTTCCACAAGCAGATCATCGAGATCATCGCCGAGAGCGACGACGCCCTCATGGGCAAGTTTTTCGACGAGGGCGGCACCCTCAGCGAGGACGAGCTCCGCGCCGGCGTCCACGGCGCGTTCCAGTCCGGCCAGTTCGTCCCCATCTTCGGCGTCTCCGCCGAGAAGGACATCGGCATCGCCCGCCTCCTCGACATCGTCGCCAAGTACGGATCCTCCCCTGTCGACCGCGCCAAGATCCCCGCCCGCGACGCCGCCGGTACCGAAGTCGAGCTCAAGCTCGACCGCCCCGAGACCGTCATCCACGTTTTCAAGACACTCTCCGAGCCCCACGTCGGCGAGCTCTCGTTCTTCCGCGTCTATTCCGGCTCCGTCACGCCCAACATGGAGCTCTACAACGCCTCGCGGAAGGTCACCGAGCGCCTCGGCCAGCTCCTGGTCGCCAACGGCAAGACCCGCACCCCCGTGCTCAAGCTCGGCCCCGGCGACATCGGCTGCGTCCTCAAGCTCAAGGACACCCACACCGGCAACACCCTCTGCTCGCCCGGTCTCGCCCTCGAGCTGCCCAAGGTCGACTACCCCAAGCCGAAGGTCCACGCCGCCATGCTCCTCCACACCCGCGGCGAGGAGGACAAGCTCGCCAACGGCCTGAACACCCTCCACGAGGAGGACCCCACCTTCGCCCACCGCTATGACGGCGAGATCAAGCAGCACATCCTCTCCGGCCAGGGCGACATCCACCTCCAAGTCGTCGCCGAGCGCCTGAAGCGCCGCTTCAACGTCCTCGTCGACCTCGTCGAGCCACGTATCCCATACCGCGAGACCATCCGTGCCAAGGCCGAGTCGAAGTACCGCCACAAGAAGCAGACCGGCGGCTCCGGCCAGTTCGCCGAGGTCTGGATGCGCATCGAGCCCAAGCCCCGCGACACCGGCGTCGAGTTCACCGAGACGCTCGTCGGCCAGAACGTCGACCGCGTCTACGTCCCCTCCGTCGAGAAGGGAGTGAAGACCGCCTGCACCGAGGGCATCCTCGCCCACTTCCACGTGACCGACGTGAAGATCGAGTTCTACGACGGCAAGATGCACCCCGTGGACTCCAACGACGTCTCCTTCCAGGTCGCCGGCTACTGGGCCTTCAAGGAGGCCTTCGCCAACGCCCGCCCCTGCCTCATCGAACCCATCTGCAACGTCCAGGTGCAGGTCCCCGAGGCCTTCATCGGCGCCGTCATGGGCGACATCTCCAGCCGCCGCGGCAAGATTCTCGGCGTCGATACCGACGGCGCGTTCCAGATCGTCCGCGCCGTGCTCCCCCAGCGGGAGCTCGCCAAGTACTCCACCGCCCTGCGCACCCTCACCGGCGGCCGCGCCGACTACACCGACTCCTTCGCCTACTACCAGGAGGTCCCGCCCGAGTCGGAGAAGACCATCGTCGAGGAACGGAAAAAACAATACGCTGCCGAGCACAACGGTCACTAGGCCGCCCGCCGCGATCCCCGCCTTCATCCCGCGGAAGGGCGCCTTCACCGCGCCCTTCCGCCCACTCCCCACTCGCTGCCGCAACGGCAACAACGCCCGCCTTGCGTCCGCGACCGCCGCGCGCATCTGATGGTCGCCCCGTCATGCTTCGCCGCGCCCTGCCCCACATCCTCGCATTGTCCTGCTGCGCGTCGGCCGCCCTCGCCGACGACTCCTCCGGGAAGATCAAACCGCTCAACGACACCACGGTTGCCGTCACCGACCTCACCGATGCCGGCCGCGAAGTCCCCCCACCCTCGCCCCAGCACCCCATCTACTACGTCGGCATCAACGCCGGCTTCCGCGTCTACGCCAACAGCGTCATCGCCGGCGATCCCCCGCCCGATCCGAAGACCATGTTGCGCATCATCGCGAAGGTCCTCTGCGACCAGGGTTTCCTCCACGCCGACAGCCAGCATCCCGCCACCCAGATCATCGTCTGCTCCTGGGGCATGATCGGCTCCGGAGGCCGGAACCTCCTCGGCCCGGGCGGCGGCCTCCAGTTCCTCGGCGGCGACAAGCTCAACTTCGTCAACGAAACCTCCATCACCGGAACCGGGCCGACGTTGAACGACGCCATGTGCCGGAGCTTCCGCAGCGGCACCGCCGACACCATCCTCGAGATGTCGCACGACCCGCTCTACGCCGTGCTCCTCCGCGGCTACGACCTACCCTCGGCCCAGAGCGGCAAGAACGTCCAGCTCTGGGAAACCCGCATCGCCTGCTCCGCCCCGGGCAACTCCCTCGCCGAGGCGCTCCCGCGCATCGTCGTCTCCGGCCAGCACGCGATCGCCCGCGAGACCGCGAAACCCGTCGTCGAGAACGCCGCCCACACCCGCCAAGCCTGGGTCGAGATCGGCGAGACCACCGTCGTCGACTACATCGACCTCGCCGATCTGGCGAAGGCCAAGGAAGCCGCACGCGAGCAGCAGGAGCAGCCCGGAACGGACACGAAAGACACCCAGCCCAAGCCATAGCAGCCGCCCCGCCATCGCCACCCGCCGCTCCACGCCATAGGCCGGCCGGCACGCGGATCCAGCCACCAACCACATCGCCCCATGCCCTCGCCATCCGCCGGCAACCGGCGCTCCGCCGTATTCCAACCCGTCGCACTGCTGGCGTTCGCCGCGGCGCTGCCTGCCGCCGAGCCCGCGTCCAAGATTCAGCCGCTCGACTCCACCACCGTCGCCGTCACCGACTTCACCGCCGCCGGCCGCGAGCTGCCCACGCCCTCGCCCCTGCATCCGGTGTACTACATCGGCATCAACGCCGGACTTCGTCACTACGCCGGTCCCTCGCTGGCCGGAGATCCTCCGCCCGACGAGAAGTCCATGCTCCGCGTCATCGCCCAGGTGCTTGCGCAACAGGGCTTCCTCGCCGCAGACACGACCAACGCCCCCACGCAGGCCGTCGTCTGCTCCTGGGGTGTGATCGGCTCGTCCGGCAACAGCCTCACCGGCCCGGGCACCGGCATCCATTTTCTCGGCGGAGACAAGCTCCGCCTCATCGACCAAAACATCATCCCCGGGCACATCGACTGGGGCGACGTCATTCGCCAGCGCTTCCGCTCCGGCATGGCCGATACCGTGCTCGGCCTATCGCACCAGACCCTCTACGGGGTCCTGATCCGCGCCTACGACCTCGCCGCCGCCCACGACGGCAGGATCGTGCAGCTCTGGGAGACCCGCATCGCCTGCGCGTCCCCCGGCAACACACTCGCCAAGTCGTTGCCCCGGCTCGTCGTCTCCGGCCAGCACGCGATCGGCCGCGAGACCGCAACGCCCGTCGTCGAGAACGCCGCTCGCACCCGCCAGGCCTGGGTCGAGATCGGCGAGACCACCGTCGTCGAGTACATCAACCTCGCCGATCTGGAGAGGGCGAAGGAGGAGGCGCGCAAACAGCAGTCGCAGCCCGGACCGGACGCGAAAGAGACCCCGCCCAAGCCGTAGCGACCTACCCTTTCCGCGGTCCTGCGCTTTCGCCACAACGCCGCGCCGGCTCACGCGGCCGCAGTGCGGCGCACCGCCGGATGCTCCGCCAGCGCCTTGAGCGCTCCGGCGAGCAGCGTCTTGCCCGGTTCCACGCGGTGCCACGGCGACGCACCCGAGGGATGTGGCAGCGGCAACACGTCAAACTTGTGGCCACGCCACTCGGTCGGGAACACGTGCCCGATCCGCTCCGTCAGCAACGCCGGCTCCAGAAACTGGTTCATCGCCAGCTTGCCCACCGCGATCACCAGCTGCGGTTCGAGCAGCTTCACCTCCGCTTCCAACCAGCGGATACAGTTCGCAATCTCGTCGTCGTCCGGCACGCGGTCACCGCCCTCGGCCTTCTTGCCCGGGAAGCAGCGACACACCGCCGCGAAATAGACACGGTCGCGCGTCTCGTCCTCGGTCCAGCCGAGCGCGGCGTTGAACCACTTGAAGAGCGTCTTGCCGGCAGTCCACGCGAACGGCCGGCCCAGCACCGGCTCCTTGTCGCCCGGCGCCTGCCCGACCAGCAGGACCTTGCTCCGTACCGGCCGCCCGGGCACCGAAGGCGGGATCATGCGCGGGCACAGCCTGCACGCGCGCAGCTTCGCGATATGACGTTGGATCGGGTCGACCGGCATCCCCGCGACTCCAACCGTCGCCGTCCCCGCCCGCCAGCCCGAAGGTGGCGGCGCGTCGAAGCGCCCCCTACGCAGGGGCGCCCCCAGCCCCGGCCGGCCGAGTGATCGGCGGCCACAGGGCAGGCAGCCCTCAGAACAGGAACGCCAGCGGCAGGTGCAGCGCAGCCCAGAGGGCGAAACGCGCCAGCGCCGGGCGACGCACGCTTCCAGCGAGCGTCGAGAAGTAGATGCCCTTCGCCAGCGTGTTCACCATCATCGCCACCAGGATCGCCGAGATGAAAAGCCGCTGCGGCTCAGGATTGCTCTGCACCAGCGAGAGGATGAACGGGTCGATGTCGACCACGCCGATGACCGCCGCCAAGCCGAGCAGCGCCGAGTCGCCGAAGTGCCCCTGCACCAGCTTTGTGGCGACCATCAGCACGACAAAGAGCAGCGCGAACATCAGCGCCGGCACGATCTCGAAGGGGTTCTGCAGCGAGCTCACCGGCCCCTTCGCTCCGGGCTCATCGGCCGGTCGAACCTGCCACGCCAGCACGAAGCCGACGACACACAACACGCCGAGCTTCCACGCCAGCGCCGGCACGAAGGTCCCGTTGAGAAACGCGACCAAGACCAGGATACGCAGGTACATCACGCCGCTGGCCAGCAGCGCCGCCTGCAACGCGTGGTGCGCCTGCCCGGGTTGCTGCTGCGCGATGCGGCCCGATGCCACGCTCACCGCCGTGCTCGACACGATGCCGCCAGCCAGGCCCGAGAGCCACCAGCCGGACCTCGCGCCAAGCTTCTTGATCATGAAGTAGCCCGCGAATCCGACCGAGGACACCATCACCACGATCAGCCACAGCTTGTGCGGATTGATCGCAAACCGGGTGAACGCCCGGTCCGGCACCACCGGCAGGATCAGTGCGGTGACGATCAGAAACTTCAGGACGGCGAGGAATTCCGCGTTGTCGAGCGATTCGACCATGCCCTCCAGCCGGGCCTTCTCGGAAAGGAGCAGCGTGCCGATGATGCCCAGCGCCAGCGGCACCCAGGGCGGGGCGAGGAGCGAAAGGGCACCGATGGCGTAGGTGAGCAGCACGGCCGCCTCCGTCGTCCAGCCGATGCGGTTCTCGCGCATCTTCGCGACATACTCCAGCGCCGCCAGCCCGCCGATCGCCACGAGCCCCACGGGGACGGCCGCGGCAAGCCCGAGCGTGTGAAGCCAGGCGCAGGCGAAACCGAACAGGCTGATGAGCGTGAACGTGCGCACGCCGGCGAACACCCGGCTCTGCTTCGTGGCACCGGAGCGTTCGCGCTCGAGGCCGATCAGGAAACCCAGCGCCAGCGCGAGCGCGAAGCGCAGTTCGGAATTGAATTCGGTAGGGAGCATGGGGCGTACGGCGCGGCGCGCACCGTTGGCACCGATGTTGTCCGCACCCGCCGCACAGACAAGCCCGTCGAACGGGGCCGGCGCCGCACACTTCCTGCAACTTTTCCGCGCCTCGCGGGTGCTTCGGGCATGAAAACATTCGCGAAGGTCGCGCTTCTCCTCGGGCTGATGATCCTGCTGCTCCTCGCCGCACCGGCGCTCGCCAGCCATCTGTGCGGCGGACTGCTCGGCGGCATCGTCGCACTGGGCGCGGTGCTGCTCGCCGGGGGACTGGTTCTGGCACTGGCAATCGTCGGAGGCGGCGTGGCGCTGGTCGTCGGGCTGGCGCTACTCCTCGCCCTCGCCGGCGTCGTTGTGACCGCACTGCTGCCGGTCGCGCTGCCCCTCCTGATTGTCGTCGGGCTGTGCATGCTCATCGCGAAGGCATCGCGACGCAGGCCCCACGCAGTGGCGGGCGCCTGAACAAGCCGCCACCCATCTCCGCCGTTGCCTCGGCGCCGGCATGGCGCCAGACCGGCGGCGATGACATGGAAGGAGCTTTGCCGCCTCGCCCAGGAGACCGTGGATGCCACGCGCAACCGCCTGCCGACCGACATCCGCCACCTCGCCGAGGAGCTTCCCGTCACGATGGAGGCGTTTCCCGAAGGCCCGATGCTCGAGGATGAGAACGTCGAGCCCGACATCCTTGGGCTCTTCGTCGGCCCGCCACGTGGCGAGAGCGTGCAGGCCGAGCCCTCCCTGCCGCCCCAGATCCTGCTCTTCCTCGAAAACCTCTGGGACGAGACCGACGGCAACCTCGCCGACTACCGCGAGGAAGTCCGCATCACCTACCTCCACGAACTCGGCCACTACCTCGGCTGGGACGAGGGCGAGGTGACCCGGCGCGGCCTCGAGTAGGACGGTCTGCGCGCCACGACGCACCGCCGCGATTCACATCGCGAATTTTGGGGCGGGAAAACCGCCGAGGCCGGGATTGATCCCGACAGAGGCCAACATGAACAACAAACTCCCCGTGATCCTATTCACCGCCGCAGCCCTCGTGCTACCGGCCATCGTACAAGCCGACCAAAGCGTAGAAAAGAAGCTCTCCAACGACGCCCGCGTCGACCACTATGTCGAGCCGGCGTTCCCGAGCTCGCTTCGCAACAAGAACGTGGTCGAAGGCTATGCGAATGTGCAGCTGCTCGTGGCTGCCGACGGCACACTGCTCGAAGTCTTCGTCAGCTCCTACAGCCGCCCCGAGTTCGCCGAGTCCGCCGAGATTGCGATCAAGAACTGGCGCTTCCGCCCCGCCGACAATCCCACGGAGCTGCCAAAGCGCTTCGGCCTCCGGATCGACTTCCGCCGCGAAGGCATGCTCGTCGTGCAGGGCGATTTCATTGAGACCGTGAACCACTTCCTGAAGAGCACCGACAACGTCTTCGAAGTGACGACCTGCAAGCTCCGCGACCTCGACGCGATCCCCGAGGTGAACAACCTCGTCGTGCCGGAGTACCCGGCCGACCTCAAGAAGCAGAATATCCAAGGATCGGCGACTGTTTCCTTCTTCATCGACGAGAGCGGCGCCGTCCACGCCGTTGCCGTGGCCGAGGCGTCGCAACCCGAGTTCGGTCTCGCGGCGCTCAACGCCGTCAAGCAGTGGTCCTTCGCCCCGCCCCTGCGCAAGGGCTCGCCCACCCGCGTGCTCGCCATGCAGGACTTCACCTTCGCCCCGGGGAAGCCCTCCGCCACCGGCAAACCGGCCCGCTGAGCCGCTCCATCAATCTTTGTCGGGTTTAAGTACTGTGGGGAACCCGGTCCGCGCGTCGGACCGGGTTCTTTGCTTTCCCCGGCCGGACACCATGTCCACGCGTTGCGCAGCGCCACCACGGGCGCCGGTCAGAACAACCGTCGGCCAAGCTCCCGCTCCCCGCGTAGCCGCAGGAGAAACTCGTCGCGCGGGATGATCCGCGCTCCGAGCACCTCGAAGTGCGGCGTGAGCTGCTGGATGTCGATCCATGTCGCCCCGCGTGCGGAGAGGTGTTCGATGAGATGCAGCAGCGCCAGCTTCGAGGCATTGGGCTCGTGGTGGAACATGCTCTCGCCGGTGAACAGACCGCCGGCATCGACACCGTACAGCCCGCCGACGAGCCGCTCCCCGTCCCACACCTCCACACTGTGCGCCCCGCCCTCGCGATGCAGCGTCTCGTACCCGGCGCGCATCGCCAGTGTGATCCAGGTTCCCCGCTGCCCCGGGCGCCGCACCGCCGCGCAAGCGGCCATCACCGAGTCGAACTCGCGATCGATTGTGAACGCCCACGTCGTGCGCTGGCGCGCCTGCCTCAACGTCTTCGGGACATGCAGCCGGTCAAACTCGAGCACCGCGCGCTCTCCGGGGCTCACCCACGGCACCGCATGGCGCGGCGAGAACGGCCAGGGGAAGATGCCGCGCGCGTACGCCACCCGCAGGTTCGCGGCGGTCACCGGCACTCCGAGCGCGACCAGCCCGTCCTCGTCGGCCAACGCCGGATCGGAGAATGGGTACGGTTCGGGAAACGCGGAGTTACGCATTGAGCCTGCAGAATGCCACGCCCACACTCCCGGGCAAGCCGCACAACCCCCGGCCCGCCCCCGCCGCCTACCGGCAGTAACAGTCGCCCGAAATATTTGAAGGGATAATCCAGATCGGGGGCTTATACTGTCCCGACCGCAGCCCCTGGCGGACCACGACCATGACCAACTCTCAAGATCCGCTCGACGATCTCATCGCCTCTTGGAAAGAGGTGCCCGCCGCAAAACCCGGCATGCGCCGCCGCGTATGGGCCAGGATCGACGCCGCCGAGTCCAGCCGCCGCCCGGGCTTCATCCAGTTCTGGCGCGAGTCCTTCGCCGCCCTCGTCCGCCAGCGCACGGCCATCGGCTGGGTCGCCGCCTGCATCGCCCTCGGGCTCATCTCCGCCGAGCTGCGCGCGACCCGCCAGCCCATGCACGATCTCCACCAGATCGCCACCACGTATCTTCAATCCATCAATCCGCTGCTGCGCGACGCAGCCGGCAACCGGCCGTGAAACGTTTCCTCCTCGTCGTTCTGATCGGTTTTGCCGCGGGTGCGCTGACCCACATCGGGTTCTACGCATTCCGTCGTCCTACCGTCGAAAGCCGCCTCGCCAAGAACTTGGCGTGGATGCAATCGGAGTTCGAACTCGACGAGGAGCAGTATGGCCGCATCCGGGCCCTCCACGATCGCACCGGTCCCGAGCTCGAGCGGCTCTTCACCGTCCTGCGCACCACCCGCGAGGAGCTCCTCCAGCTCGAGGAGCTGCGGCGCACCGCCGACAAGGTCGACTTCCTCGCCTACCACCAGGCCAAGGCAGCCAACCGCACCGCCCGCAGTCAGTGCCGCACCCTCACGCTCGACCTCGTCTACGCTGTCGCCGAAGTCATGACACCCTCCCAGCGGGCGCGCTACTTCTCGCTCGTCGGCAGCGGCGTCGAACTCTCCATTCCCCCTCCGAGTTGAGGGAAGCGGCGCCGTCCCTGCCCGCTCCTCCGACCCCGTTTATCCCCAACCCCACCCTCCGGCGATGCCTGCCGATTCCGCCCAAGATATTGCACTCATGGCCGACCTCGTCGCCGGCCGCGACTCCGCATTGGACGATCTCATGGAACGTTGGGAAGGCCCGTTGCGCGGCTTCGCCCACCGCTACCTCCTCAACGCAGCCGACACCGAGGAGGTCGTCGAGGAGACCTTCGTACGCATCTACCACAAACGCGCCGACTTCGTCCCCGGCTCCAATTTCTCGGCATGGATCTTCACCATAGCCGCCAACCTCTGCCGCCACCGGCTGCGCTGGCGCCGCCGGCATCCTTCCGAGTCGATCGACATCCCCGATGAGGACGGCGCCCCCGGCTTGGGCTCCACGCTGCCAGCCTCGGGCTCCGATCCCGCCGTGGCCGCCGAGGGCAACGAGCGCATCGCGGCCCTCCGCACCGCAGTCGAGACGCTCCCGCACGACCAGCGCACCGTCTTCCTGCTGCATTCCTACGAGGACCTGAGCTACCGCGAGATCGCCACGATTGTCGGCTGCTCGGAACGCGGTGTGGAAACCCGCCTCTACCGGGCACGCCAGGCGCTGCGCGACAGGCTCACCCGGCTCTTCGCCGTAGCCACGGCGTAACGCGGCAGGCCTGAGAGTTTGTGCACCCTGCGGTGCCCTCCAGACCAAGCTGAAGCCGCGCTCAATCCCTGAACGGAAAATCACGGGCCACATCCGACCCCGGTCCGGTAGCGCGCCTGAGGTTGCGCCGCACCGTCTCCAGGCTCTCCCGCACCAGATCGCCCATCGAGCCGCAGGCCAGAAACTCCCGCGCGTTGTAGTGCTCCGCCAAGCTCGCGCGCAACTGCTCGACGTTTGCCGCCGGCGCCTGTTCCTGCTCCGCCATCGCCTCGAACAGATGGTCGAGCCGTTGCCGAATCAGGTCGGCGCGCTGCACGATCAACGTCTGTTCCTCGTGCTGGTATTGGAGCACGGTGGCCGGGTTGAGATGCTCGAGGCAGAACAGCGCCAGATGCCGGTTCTCGGGGAAGAACTGCGGCAGGTAGAAGTTCTTCCGCGAGCTGTACGACTGCTGGTCGAAGTCCATCGCCCGGAAACGGATCGTCGGCTCGTCGAAGTCGGGCACCACCAGCGCCACGAAGTTGTATGCCCGCATGTCGCCGAGCAGCCGCACGAAGCACCGCTCGTTGAACTTCACCAACTCCTTGGCCACGCGGATCGGCTTGAGATCGCCGCGGTGCAGCCACCGTTCGATGAACGCATCGCCCGGGATGCCAATCACATGCTCCTCCACCAGCGTGTCGCCGCTGGTGAAGAAGTTCATGCGGTTGGGCGAGAGCAGGTGCTCCAGCTCCAGGCCGAACACGCGCGAAGCGTCGGCCTTCTTCAGGTAGAAGTAGTCCTGGTTGTCGTTGAACGAATTGACGATCCGAATGCGGAACGGGAGCGAGTTGCCGAACGTGCAGTAGTCGATGCGATCGACATAGAGGTGCTGCATCACCGAGAGGTCTCCCTGCACGCGCAGGAGCGCGTAGAGGCGGCACAGCGCCGCGTTGAGCCGATCCATCTCGTGCCGGTCGTACATCACGACCTCCCAGAGCGTCGGCGCACCGTCCGGACCTTCGAGGGGGATGGACTCCCGGAAGTGCATCAGGTCGCGATAGAGCACCGGCAGCTCGAGGTCGCGCCGGTAGCGCACGAGGTAGTCGCGCAGCGCCGGAGCGATCGGATACGCGGGCTTGCGCTTGGTCGGCGAGAGCGGCTGCTGGCGCTGCGGCATGCCGCCACCCTAGGGAAACCCCGCTCGTTGGCCAGCGCCGAGGCGGCGACCAAGCCCGCCCGGCTTCAGTAAGCCCGCCACGGTGCCGATGCATCTTTCTGCCTGACCTGCACGCCGCAGCCACTACAGACTCGTTTCGCCCACACCGCCGTCCCCGATGAATGCGCCATCAGATCCCTCCATCCCCCATGGGAAACCCGAAGATGCGGACTACCGCCCGGATTCCGCCTCGATCATCCACGCAGTGGTCACCCGGAGGGACGGCACGGCGGCGATCAAGGATCGGGAGGCGCTCCAACGCGAACAGATCGAACGCACCAATCTCGGCCTGCTGCTCCACGCCCTGCACGAGATCGCCGACGCCAACATCCCGCCCGGCCAACGCCGTCTGGTGCAGGAATCCGAGGTCAAACGCGCGCTCATCGTGCTCAAGCGGCTGGCCCTCATTCAGCCCGAGATGCGCCTCGAGCACCTCCTCACCCACTGCGAAGAGCAGGCCACCCGCGATCGCAATCCGGTCGCACACCTGATCGACCCCTTCCAGCTCCGGCATGTGCTCACCTTCCAGTCGGGCCCACAGGATGCCGTCCTCACAGCCGACGAGCTCCTCGCGATCGAGCGCCTGGTCGAGCATGGCCCGGAGGCCGAGATCGCGGCATGGTTCGCCCAGCTCGGGGCCGACAGCGCGCGATTGCATAAGTCCGCCGCAGGTAGCTTGCGTGCGATATTCGCACGGTGCAGCCGCGCCTTCGCCCCCGCCGCCCATCTCGAGCTGCTGGCATCCGAGACGTCCATGATCACCCTTCAGGTTCAGGGCGTCGTCGGATTCGAAGACACCCGCCTGTTCTTCTCCCTGCTCAAACAGATCGGCGCCAAGGCCATCCCGGGCCTCGAGGACTATCTCCAGTCCGACGAGATCAACCATGCGACAGTCCAGCACCGCGCAGCCGGGAACGCGGCCATGGGCGACTACTTCCGCGGGCTCGCGAGCAACTTCGACCACTCGAAACTCCCCGCGCTCGAACAACACCTGGTTGCCACGCTCGCCGCCCGCACCGCACCGCCGCCCCCTCCGCCCGAGCCGGCGGCCCCTGCATTGGAAACCCCGCCGCAGCCCGAGCCGCGTCGCGGGCTCTTCTCCAGCCTGCGCAACCTCGGCCAGTCGATCATCGAGCGCGAGTAGGCGACGCGCGACAGCATGGCGCGCCGCAGTAATGGCTTCCCCGGGAAGAGGGGGACGCCTACCCTGCCCGCCCCTATGCACCAAGTCCCGCTGGCCGAGCTGAACGATCGCATGGCGCGTTTCCGCGCGCGGATGGACGCCGACTGCCCGGACTGGGAGCTGGCGGTGTTCTTCGGCCGGATCAACCAGTACTACTTCACGGGCACGATGCAGGACGCGCTGCTGCTGGTGCCGCGCGGCGGCGAGGCGGTGCTGTGGGTGCGGCGCAGCTACGAACGTGCCCGCGCCGAGTCGCTGTTCCCCGACATCCGTCCGATGAAGAGCTACCGCGACGCGTTGCCGGCCGGCACGCCGGGCTGGCGGACGATCCACCTCGAAACCGAGCTCGCCCCGCTCGCGCTGGTGCAGCGTTTCCGGAAACACTTTCTGTGCGGCGATGTGGCCTCGCTCGACGCCACGGCCGCGCGGGTACGCACGATCAAGAGCCCGTACGAGCTGGCGTTGATGGAACGCTGCGGCGCGGTCCACCGCCGGCTCCTGGAGGAGCAGCTGCCGGGGTTGATGCGCGAGGGCATGAACGAGGCGGAGCTCGCCTGCGACCTGTACTCGCTGATGGTCCGCGAGGGCCACCAGGGCACGGTGCGATTCGGCATGTACGGCGTCGACATGGCCGTGGGGCAGCTCGGCTTCGGGGAGAACTCGCTGCATCCGACAAGTTTCGACGGACCGGGCGGCTGCGTGGGCATCTGCCCCGCCTCGCCGGTCCTGGGCAGCCGCGAGCGCACGCTGCGCGCAGGCGATCTGGTGTTCGTCGACATCGGCTGCGCGATGGAGGGCTACGCGACGGACAAGACGATGGTGTACCAGTTCGGCCGGCCGCTGCCGGAGGAGGCGCAGGCGGCCCACCGGCGCTGCATCGAGATCGAGCGCCAGCTCGCGGCGGAGCTGAAGCCCGGCGCGATTCCGTCGGAGATCTACCGGCGGACGATGGCGGGGCTCGAACCGGTGTTCCTGCGGCATTTCATGGGCTACGGCAACCGACGCGCGGCGTTCCTCGGCCACGGGATCGGCCTGCAGATCGACGAGCCGCCGGTGCTGGCGGAGGGTTTCGACGAGCCGCTGGCCGAGAACATGGTGCTCGCGCTCGAACCGAAGAAAGGCGTGCCCGGCGTGGGCATGGTCGGCAGCGAGAACACCTATCGGGTAACTCCAGCCGGCGGCGTCAGTCTCACCGGCTATAATCCGGGACTGATCCTAGTCTGAGGAGGTTTTCGCGGACGCGAAAACCTTAGGACGGCGCCTGTCGGCGCCGTCGCTGGGGTGGTGGTTTTGTTGGTGCGCGGCGCTGGGTGAGCTGACAGGAACGAGGCATGACAGCGGGGAACGATCGGGTGCGGATTGTGGCGGATGACCGGGAGAATGCGGGTGGTGTGATTGGCACGCTCCAGCGGCACGAAGGGGTGGCGCTGACGGTGCGAAGGCTCCGCGTGGGAGATTTTCTCGTCGGAGAGTGCTGCATCGTGGAACGCAAGACGCTAGGCGACTTCGCGCGGTCTGTGGTCGACGCACGGTTGTTCCGGCAAGCTTCGGCCATGGTCGGCGAAGGGCGCCGGACAGTGCTGATCCTCGAAGGCTGCGGAGCTAATCCCGCAAGCATGGGCGTGAGCCGTGAGGCGCTGCAGGGGGCGTTGATCACCGTGAGCGTCTTCTTCGGCCTCGCCGTATTGCGATCCCGGGACATCGAGGAGACCGCCCGGCTGCTCGTCTACCTCGGGCGGCAGGCCCAGTCGCGAGTCGAGGGTGCTCTCGGCCGCCCCGGCTACCGGCCGAAGGGGCGTCGCGCCCGGCAACTCTACGTGTTGCAAGGTCTGCCCGGAATCGGTCCCGAGCGCGCGGAGCGCTTGTTGGAACGCTTCAGCTCGGTCGAGCGCACAATGGCCGCCAGCACCGAAGAACTCGGTGCCGTCGAAGGCATCGGCGCGCGGATCGCCGAGCGCATTCGCTGGTGCGTGAAGTAGGATTCCGCGTTCCTCGGAATCCTTATGGCGGCGCGCTGCGCGCCGCCTCAGGTTTTCGCGTCCGCGAAAACCTCAGTATTCGAAGCGGCCTCTGTAGGCCCAGAGGCCGATGGCGGGGTTTGAGATGTAGAAGATCCGCTCGCCGTCGGGCAGCACGTTCCAGCCGTCCTTGAGCTTCGCGGGATCGTAGCGCTTGGTCATCGTCGCGAGGTCGGCGTAGCGGAAGCCGGCGCCTTCGATCTCCTGCTTGGTGAGGTGGCCGGGGCAATACGTGATGTCGAAGCGGCCCTCGCTGGAGCCGTGGATGAGGTGCGCGGCGGCGCCGAGGTTCTGCTGCAGCTCGGCGTTGGCCTTGGTGGCGGCGAGGGTGTGCGGCGTGCCGTGGTAGCCGTACTTGCGGATGAGGCGGTCGATCTCATGGTCCTCGCCGAACTCCTTCAAGCCGGGCTCGAGGATGATGAGCTGCCCGCGGTCGGCCATCGCCATGCGGGTGCGGTAGATCGCCTTGTTGCCGAGCCAGGTACTCTTGAACTCGGAGGGATCGAGATAGACGACGGCCTTCGCGATCTGCTCGTCGAGCATCTGGAAGTTCACCTCGAGCGAGAGCTTCGCGGCCTGGTTGAACACCTCCTGGTCGTCGCCCACGAAGAGACCGCGGACCTTCAGCTGGCCGTCGGTGGCGTCGCGGCCGACGACGGTGTGCACGTAGACGATCGGCAGGTGCTTGGTGAAATGCTCGCCGGCGTAGTTGAGAATCCGGCGCACGGGGGTGTCGGCGCGGCCCATCATGCGCTCCATGCCGTAGGCGGCGCCGACGAAGTGGCTCTTGTTGATGCCCTCGGAGCCGCCGGTGCCGACGAAGATGTTCTTGTTGTAGTTGGCCATGCCGATCACCTCGTGCGGCACGACCTGGCCGATGGAGAGCACGAGATCGTGGCCGCCGGTGGCGAGGAGGTTGGCGACTTGGGCGGGCCACGGGAAATCGACCGCGCCGCCGGAGACTTCCTTCACGAACTCTGCCGGCACCGTGCCGACGGTGGTGATGCCCGTGCGCCAGTTGTGGACGCGGAACAGTGCCTCCGGCACGCCGGGGAACATCTCGTGGATCTGCTCGGACGTCATCGCCGAGTGCGTGCCGAGGGCGGGGAGGATGTCAGTGAGCTGCGCGCCGTAGAAGTCGAAGGCGTAACGCGTGAGCTCGCCCGCGCGGGAGTGGAAGCGCGTGAAGTCGGGCGGAATGGCGAGCACGCGCTTGCGGGCGCCGAGCTTAGCGAGCGCCTCATGGAGGCCGGCGCGAAGATCGGCCGGAGTGAAGACGGTGGAGACGGAGCCGCGGGCGTAGTAAAGCATGGGAAGGGGAAGAAAGGAGTGAGTAGTGAGGAGCGGGTAGCGAGTAGGACGGACCGCAGACGACGGAGGACGGACGACAGAAGGGAACGAAGAGAACGAAGGACGGAGACCGAACCGCGGAGAAGTTATGTGGAAATCAGGAAAGGGGGGAACGGAGGGGATTACCTCGGGGAATTGATCCAGATGCTCCGGAATACCTTCCCGACAGGATCATAGCTTACGTAGAAGAACGAGGCGCCTCCGCCTTTCACGCTAACTTTCGTCGTTCGCCAATCGAAGCCGTCTTGAGCGCGGTAGTCGCGAGGGAAGAAACTCAAAACAACGACCTGTGTCTGTTCGCTGATCTCGCCGGTCACCTGACACGCATAGGAATCCCAGTGCGAAAGGATGTATGCGAACTGCCGCTTGTGCAGATCGTGCTTTGCTTCCTTGGCCTGATGCTCGACGTAGGAACGAACCGCGGTGTCAAAATCAAGAACCTGCTCCGGCGAGGGCATCCATAACCGTCTCTCAGGCCCGGATGCCCTGAACTGGACATCGGGCATGATGACCCATCTCGGCTCAGTAGCCCAGGCCTGAACCGAAAGGAGGATACCCAGAGCTAATGGGAGCAGCTTCACTATGCGCATGATATGACGACCGACGGGTGAAGCGGGCCGCGAGATCCGGGGTTGTTCTCCGAATGCTCGCTACCCGCTACTCACTCCTCGCTACTTCTGCGCGCGGCTTCGCCGCGCGTCAGCGCTGGATGCGGGCGGACCCGCCCTTGGCGAAGGCTTTGACCTGCTCGACGGTGGCCATCGTCGTGTCGCCGGGGAAGGTCGTCAGCAGCGCGCCGTGGGCCCAGCCGAGGTTGACGGCTTCCTGCTCGGAGCAGCCGCTGAGCAGGCCGTAGATGAAGCCGGCCGCGTAGCCGTCGCCGCCGCCGACGCGGTCGATGACGTCGAGCTCGCACATCGGCGACTGGAAGGTCTTGCCGTTGATCCAGGCGACAGCGCCCCAGGTGTGGCGGTTGGTGGAGTGCACCTCGCGCAACGTGGTCGCGACGGCCTTCACGTTGGGGAACTTCTTCACCGCCTTGTCGATCACGGCGTAGAAGGCGGTGGGATCGAGCTTGGACTTCGCCTCGACATCCTGACCTTCGATACCGAGGCCCTTCTGGAGATCCTCCTCGTTGCCGACGAGCACGTCGACGTGCTGCACGATGCGGCCGAGCACATCGAGCGCCTTGGACTGGCCGCCCCAGATATCCCAGAGCTTCTGGCGGTAGTTGAGGTCAAAAGACGTGACGGCACCGGCCTTCTTCGCGGCCTGCATGGCCTCGACGATCAGCTCGCCGGTGGTCTCGGAGAGCGCGGCGAAGATACCGCCGCTGTGGAACCAGCGCACGCCGGAGCCGAAGATCTGGTTCCAGTCGAAGTCGCCCTTCTTGAGCTGGCCGGCGGCCTCGTTGGAGCGGTTGTAGAACACGACCGGCGCGCGCACGCCCTGGCCGCGGTCGGAGTAGACGGTCGCCATGTTGGGGCCGCGCACGCCGTCGTGCTTGAACTTCTTGTAGAAGGGCTGGACGCCCATGGCGCGCACGCGCTCGGCGATGAGGTCGCCGATCGGGTAGTCGACCATCGCGGACGCGACGCCGGTCTTCAGACGGAAGCAGTCGGAGAGGTTGGCCGAGACGTTGAACTCGCCGCCGCTGACGTGGATGTCGCAGTGGTTGGCCTTGCGGAAGGGGATCACGCCGGGGTCGAGGCGATGAACGAGAGCGCCGAGCGAGAGGAAGTCGAGGGCGCCGTTGGCGGGGATGGTGATGCCGTTGTTCACGTTGGAGTGAGGATTGGGGGTGTTTTGGGAAAACGGGAGACGGGCGGGCAGGGGTTGCCCGGAGGCTGGCGGAGGCTGGCGGCTGGAGTGCGTCGCGGCAATTCAGGTTTCACAAAACGCGGACGCCGAAGCCCTCTGCCGCGCGCGTTCCACGAGTGTGCGCAACGTGCACCGGAAAGACGTTCGCCCCGATCCCACTCCGCGCGTGCTGTGGACTGCCGGTTCACCCGGTGCCTGACCGGCGGTGCTCGCTTCCGGGGTTGCACTTTATGCGGCGCGGAGTCCGCTCAGTGCTCTCGGGATCCAGCGGCCTCGGTCTGCCCAACGTTACCTACGCCCTGCCGCCCCGCTCGAATCCTCGAATACCTCGCCCCCACTCCTTTCGCGTCATGACCTCCCCCGAAGCCGCACCGCCAGACACCCGAAGCCCCATGAACACATTCAACACCGTCAACGAGAGGATCGGAAAGTACCGCTGGACGATCTGCGGCCTGTTGTTCTTCGCCACGACGATCAACTACCTGGACCGGCAGGTCCTCAGCCTGCTCAAGGACAACCT